>OBZL01000009.1_pt1 | contig 145964 bp, 145 predicted proteins | sample 1476921 | NCBI WGS metagenome assembly OBZL01 (sample SAMEA2580239, study PRJEB22360) | human gut metagenome | biome: human gut; feature: human-associated habitat; material: faeces | place: Denmark | collected 2008/2010
TCGGAAATTTCTTCTTATTTCTCGGAGCTAAACGGTTCTGTCCCGACCTCTTTTTAGCACTATCCTTTAGGTTGAATGAAGTCTGCTTGCCATTTTCCAAGAGATGGATTGTAATCAAAATACCAAAGTTGTGAAAAATATTGTTTTTGATGCTTGTATCCCGATAAAACACGACCGCTTTGAGTATCTTCCTCGTAGTCAATACAAGAAAAATGAAGCATCAGTGAAAAACTGGTTTCACTAATAGGATGATAATTCGAAGCTGGCGCTACTTTCACTTTTTTTACATGATTTCTGATGCCCGCTTGTTGATTTTCTTGTAATACTGCAAGATGTTTTTGATAAAGTTTTTCTGTATAGTTATCTTTGACTACAGACAAATTTTCTTGATCCCACGCTTGTTGTATTTCTAAAAACGTTTGTTGTATTTCTTTTAAGAGTGCCTTTTTTTCTTTTGATGTTCCAGGTAATGCTGCCCACATTTCTTGAAAAGCGCCTTCATCGACTGGTTGATTTCTGCGGCGTCTTTGCCAAATCATCGCGCCCCCAAAAAGAACAAAAAACACTGTTGAAATTAAGCCTTCCAGTGGCGTTGTGTTGCTGGTCCCAGTCTCGTTATGATGAACATAACTTCTTGATCCATCACCGCTTGGCGAAAAACCATTCGAGGGATTACCCCCGCTAGGACTTTCTACACGTCCACCGCCGTAGCCACCAGCTACAGCCGCTGCTTGATTAGGCCATAAACAAAAGGCCATGGCACAACCCACAAAAACCAAAATTAACTTTCTCATTTTCTCACCTTTCGATCCCTTCAAACCAACAAATGAATAAATAGACGCAGAATACTAAACAAAGCGCCAAGATTAACAATGATTAATAATACCTTCAGCCATCTGCCATATGGTTGTACTGATTGATAACTTCGTTGATAAATACTCAAGCCAAACAGGACCGCTGGCCACATAAATATACTAGATCTTGGGCCAAACGAATTACCCTCGCCCCAAAAATTCACATGAATGGGCACATGAGCTGGTAAATCAGGATAAACCACCGCACTTAATAACAGTAAACTAACTGCCAAGACACTTGTAACAATAAATAACCCCTGACTAACTTTTTCAATCTGCTTCTCTCTCATTAATTTAGCTTTCTCCTCTAGTTTAATGATGGATATACTTTCAGTTTATGCCTCCCTATCTGAATTTGCAATAAAAAAAAGACAAGGAAACATTCGATTAAATGTCCTTGCCTCTGTTTTTAAAAATCCTAAATCAAGCCTTTCACGCCTATATCTTTTCGGTAGTACATTCCAGGAAATGAGTAATTATCCAATGTTTGATAAACTTTTTTGCGGGCTTCTTCAAGAGTCGAAGCAGTTGCTTCTGCTAAAAAGATTCGTCCGCCAGCCGAAACCAGAGCCTGTTCTGAACGAGTTACCCCTGCATAATAGATGGTTTCACCAGACATTTCGGGTAATGGTAGATTTGTCTTGTATTGATTAGGATAGCCTTCTGCTGCTACAACAACACCAACACTCGCTAACTCATTCCATACAATCGTTGGTTGCTCTTTCGCCAGCAATGAAGAAATTATTTCTGAAAGGGGACTCTCTAAACGGGCCAACACAACTTGTGTTTCTGGATCCCCAAATCGAGCATTAAATTCAATAACCTTGGGGCCAGTTGCTGTTTGGATTAAACCAGCATATAAAATCCCTTGAAACGGACGTTTTTCAGCCACCATTCCTTTAGCAGTCGGTTTCAGGACTTGGCTAATGGCTTGCTGAACCGCTTCTTCTGGGATCTGAGGCACTGGTGTGTAAGCACCCATCCCCCCTGTATTCGGACCAGCATCCCCATCGAAAATCCGCTTATGATCTTGAGCAATCACCATCGGATATACCTTCTCATTAGAAACAAAGGCCATTAAGGAAAATTCTTCTCCTTGCAAAAATTCTTCGATTACGACCGTTTGACCGCTTACTCCAAATTGTTGATCCTCCATCATCGCAACTAGCGCCCGTTTTGCGGCTGCTTTTGTTTCGGCAACTACTACTCCTTTTCCAGCTGCCAAACCATCTGCCTTAATAACAATTGGTACGCCTTGCTGTTCAATATATTCTAAGGCAGGTGCCAAACGTCGAAAGACCCGATATTCCGCCGTTGGAATCTGGTATTTTTGCATAAAATCTTTCGCAAAACTTTTTGAACCTTCAATAATTGCAGCTGCTTTTGTCGGGCCAAAAATCAGTAATCCCGCTGCTTGAAAGGCGTCTACAATCCCTTCAATTAATGGCGTTTCTGGTCCGACGAATGTCCAATCAATCTGATTATCCTTCGCAAATTGAATTAGTTCCGTTTGCTGCTCTTCACTGATAGGTACAGTCCGAATATTATCACTACTCATACCAGGATTACCTGGTGCACAATAAACAGTCTTGACTTTGTCTTCTCGCTGTAATTTTTTGGCGATTGCATGTTCACGACCACCACGCCCAATCACTAATATATTCATCGGTTTCTCCTTTAAAAATTAATGTTTGAAATGACGAGTCCCAGTAAAAATCATCGCAATACCATAATGATTCGCTAGATCGATTGATGCTTGGTCTTTAATGCTCCCGCCTGGCTGAATAATTGCTTGAATGCCATGTTGTGCAGCATATTCCACGCTATCTGCCATGGGGAAAAAGGCATCACTTGCTAAGACGGCCCCTTGTAATTTTCCAGCTGCTTGGGCTTGATCAACTGCAATTTTTACTGACCCAATTCGATTCATTTGACCAGCGCCAATCCCCACCGTTTGGCTTTCATTGGCTAAAACAATAGCATTTGATTTTACATGCTTGACTGCTTTCCAAGCAAAGTTCAAGGCGTCTCTTTCAGCTGGTGTGGGTTGGCGCTCTGTAACAACTTGCCATGCTTGGTCATTTTCAACAACTGTATCCTGTTCTTGAATTAATAACCCGCCCATAACAGAAACTAATTCCACCGCTTTTTTTTCTTGAGCATGAAAATCTAACGTTAACAAACGAAGATTCTTTTTCTGAGATAACAGTGCCAAAGCTTCTTCCTCAAAACTAGGCGCAATAATTATCTCTAAAAAGATTTGATGCATTTCAGCCGCAGTCGCTTGGTCCACTGGACGATTCAAAACAACAATGCCACCAAAAATTGAAACTGGATCTGCTTCAAATGCCTGACGATAGGCTGCCAAAATCGTTTTTCCTGTTCCAATTCCACATGGGTTCATATGTTTAACAGCGACGACCGTAGGTTCTGTAAACTCGCTAGCAATCCGGAGTGCTGCATCAGCATCTCGAATGTTGTTATATGACAGTTCTTTGCCATGAAGTTGTCGAGCGGAAGCAATGGATAATGATACAGGTACAACGGATTGATAAAAGGTGGCTTGTTGATGGCTATTTTCGCCATAACGCAATGTTTGCTTACGTTCATAAGTAAGCGTCTGTTTCTCTGGTTCAGTTTCACCCACTTGCGTCGTTAAATAGTCAGCGATAAGCGCGTCATAAGCAGCGGTATGACGAAAGACTTTTGCTGCTAATCTTTTTCTAGTGGCTAACTGGCTAGTTCCAGTGCTGCTAATTTCACTTAATACCTGTTCATAATCACTAGGATCAACCACTGCTGTTACGTCTTGATAATTTTTTGCCGCTGAACGTAACATGCTAGGACCGCCAATATCAATCATTTCAATCGCTTCTGCTTCAGAGATCGCTGGTTTTAAAATTGTTTCTTTAAATGGATAAAGATTCACTACTACAAGGTCAATAAAGTGAATGCCTTGTTCAGTCAGTGCTTTTTGATGCGCTTGGTTTCCCCTTTTTGCCAAAAGTCCGCCATGGATATTCGGATGTAACGTTTTGACACGGCCATCTAACATTTCTGGAAAGCCAGTGATGTCGTCAATAGCAAGTGTCGGTACCCCCGCTTCTTCTAAGACAGTCCTTGTTCCCCCAGTGGAGATAACTTCAAAGCCATTTGCAACTAAGCCTGCTGCAAATGTTGTCACTCCTGTTTTGTCTGAAACGCTAATCAATGCTCTTTTGGTCATTTCATTGTCTCCTTTACAATTTGTGAAATTATTTTTGGGTACCATTCGTGCTCAAGAGCATGAATTTTCTCTGCTAATGTGTCCAATGTATCTTCAGTATCAATCTTGGTGGTTGTTTGGAAAATAATCGGTCCTGTATCAACCCCAGAGTCAACATAATGGATAGTGATTCCTGTTATTTTCACTCCATAATGAAATGCCTCTTCAATTCCGTGAAGACCTGGAAAACTAGGTAACAGAGAAGGATGAATATTGACGATTCTCTTTGGATAAGCCTCCAGTAAAGTCTTGCCGATAATTCTCAAATAACCAGCTAACACGATTAAATCGATCTGATGCTCTTTTAAATGTTTCAATACTTGTTCTTCATACTGCCCACGAGATGGAAAATCAGATGGTGAAAAGCAAACAACGGGAATCTTGCGTTTTTTGGCACGGGTCAATACATAGGCTTCAGGCTGGTCACAAAAGACTAAGCTCAACTGCCCTGCGATTTTTTTTTGGGAAAAAGCTGCAGCAATCGCCTCAAAATTGCTACCATTGCCAGATGCAAAAACAGCTATCTTCATAAGGCTTCCTTAAAAATAACGGCTTTCGTTTTCCTAGGTACCAAACGACCAATTTCAAAAGCTTCTGGCAAAAGCTCCTGAACTTTTTCAACATGCTCTGGACTCACCGCTAAAATCATCCCTAAGCCCATATTGAAAATTTCATACATTTCTTCAGGTGGAATTTCACCGTATTTTTGAAGCAATTTAAAAATTGGTAGCACTGGCCAACTATTTAATTGAATCTCTGCAGCTAATGAAGAAGAAAACATTCTTGGTAGATTTTCTAAAAACCCGCCGCCAGTAATATGCGCAGCCCCATGCACGAGTCCTGCTTTTAACAATGGCAATAATTCCTTCACATAAATTTTTGTTGGTGTTAATAATTCTTCCCCTAACGTTTTGGGTGCCAATTCCGGAAGCTTGTCCGTTGTTTTAAACGAATGTTTCTTAAAAAAACATTTCTTACTAAAGAGTAACCATTAGAATGAAGACCACTTGAAGGAAGACCAATCAAGAAATCGCCTTCTTTTACGTTACTTGGTGTCAAGAGTTGACTTTTCTCAGCAATACCCACGGCAAAACCAGCCACGTCATAAGCATCTGCTTCATACATATCAGGCATTTCAGCTGTTTCGCCCCCAATTAAGGCTGCATTCGCCTCACAACAGCCAGTCGCAACACCCGCAACAATTGCTTCAACTTTAGCTGGATTAACGGTCCCTAACGCTAAATAATCTAAAAAATATAACGGTTCGGCGCCTTGTGCTACGACATCATTGACACACATTGCTACACAATCAATTCCGATTGTCTCGTGTTTCTGTTCTTCAATTGCCAAGAGTAACTTTGTGCCTACGCCATCCGTTCCTGATACCAAAACTGGTTCTTTAAGCTTGTAACTACTTAAATCAAAACAACCACCAAAACCACCAAGCATGCCCAACGTTCCCGTCCGTTGTGTCTTTTGGCTATGCTTTTGAATTCGTTCCACTACTTCGTATCCTGCCTCAACATTTACGCCAGCTTTTGAATAGGCATTTTCCATGTCAATTCCTCCTAGTTTCTTTTTTCAAGGATGCTTGATATTGTTCTTCATAATCATACAAAGGCGTTGGATAGTCTCCATTAAAGTAAGCCATACACAGCCCAGAATAAGGAGCATCATAATTTAATTGAATCCCATCAATCAGCCCTGCTTCACTCAAAAAAGCCAGCGAATCTGCGCCAATCTGCTCTTTGATCTCTTCAATTGAATAGTTTGCCGCAATTAGTTCGTCCCGCGTCTGTATATCAATGCCATAAAAACACGGATATTTTAATGGTGGTGAAGCAATTCTGACATGAACTTCTTGCGCTTCTGCTTCTTTTAATAAATGGATAATGCGCCGAATAGTGGTTCCGCGAACAATCGAATCATCTACTAAAACGACTTTTTTTCCTTTGACCACGCCACGAACTGCCGATAGTTTCATTCGGACACCTTGTTCTCTTAATTCTTGTGTCGGCTGGATGAACGTTCGAGCGACATATTGATTTTTTACTAAACCTAGTTCGTAAGGTATCTGTGCTTCTTCTGCATAGCCGCTAGCTGCAGACAATGACGAGTTCGGTACCCCAATTACCATATCAGCTGCGACTGGACTTTCGATTGCCAAGTTCTTCCCCATTCTTTTACGAGCTGTATGCACATTAACTCCAGCAATATTTGAATCTGGTCGTGCAAAATAAATATATTCCATTGCGCAAATCGCCGGTTGGACTTCCGTAGTGAAAACCTCTATTTTCAAGCCTTCATCAGAAATGATGACTACTTCACCAGGCGCCACATCTTGAATAAAGCGAGCCCCAACTGTTTCTAATGCACACGTTTCGGATGCCACAACGTACGCCCCATTGTTCATTTGTCCGATGGAGAGAGGGCGAAAGCCGTTGGGATCCAGTGCAGCAATCATCATCGTTTCTGTTAATAAAAGATAAGCAAAGCCACCCTTAACCAAATTCAAGCTCTCTTTTAATTTATCGAGAAACGAGGCAGCAGTGCTTTTTCGAATCAAGTGCATTAAAATTTCAGTGTCTGAATTGGAATGAAAAATAGCTCCTTCTCTTTCTAGTTGTTTTCGTAAACGCTTGGCATTTGTCAAATTGCCATTGTGTGCTAACCCAATTTGACTATCATAAAATTTAAATAAAAATGGCTGAATATTATCCACGCTACCCGTACCAGCGGTTGCATAGCGTACATGACCAATAGCCGCCGTTCCTTCTAACGCATTCAGTTGTTCTTGCTTTTGGAATACTTCTGCTAATAAACCTAAATCACGGTGGCCATCTAATTTCCCAGAATTGTTCGCCACAATTCCCGCGCCTTCTTGGCCTCGATGCTGTAAGCTGTGTAAGCCAAAATAGGTCACTTGTGCCGCATCAGGATGACCCCAAATACCAAAAATACCACACTCTTCATTTAAGCTTTTTGCTTCATAAGACATGGAATCGCATCCTCCCATAAGGCTTTGGCATCTTTTGTTGAACAATTGATCACATCATCTAACGCATGAATGACCAAACCAGTTTCAGTCACTTTCCCAATATGTTGGGCTTTTTTTCCGATAAGTGTTTCAAATGCTTCTTGATGCTGGGGACTAACTGAAAGAATAAAACGGGATTGCGTCTCCGCAAATAGATATTCTTTTTTTAATGGCAGTGTCACTTGTAGCCCCAGTTCGTTGGCAAAAGCCGACTCGGCTAAAGCAACGGCAATGCCGCCTTCAGCGCAATCATGCGCGCTAGCAACTAGGCCTGCTTGAATTGCTTTTAAAACTAATTCTTGGTTTGCTTTTTCCTCTTTTAAATCAAATGAGCGTAATTGCCCTTCAATTCGACCCAGTTGCATTTTTTGAATTTCTGAGCCGTTAAAATCTGCGTGGGTTTCACCGATGAGATAAATTAAGTCATCAACTTGTTTAAACGCTTGTGTGGTAATTTGTGAAACATCTTCAATCACGCCCACCATGCCGATCATTGGCGTTGGATAAATGGCTTGACCATCTGTTTCATTGTAAAGAGAGACGTTCCCTGAAATCACGGGTGTTCCTAGCTGACGGCAGGCTGCGGCGATTCCATCCGCCGACGTCCATAATTCCCAAAAACTTTCTGGTTTATCAGGGGAACCATAATTCAAACAATCAGTGATAGCCAAAGGTTGTGCTCCACTTGCTACAATATTACGGGCTGCTTCTGCAACCGCAATTTGCCCACCAATTTCAGGATTTAAATACAAATAACGGCTATTACAATCTGTCGTCATCGCTAAGGCTTTATTGGCGCCCCGCACTCTTAAAACAGCTGCATCACTTCCTGGTTGCACCACTGTATTCGTTTGTACTTGACTATCATAGGTTTCGTAAACTGATTTTTTCGATGCAATCGTTGGCTGTTGCAATAGGCGTTTTAATAATTCCGTGCTATTCGTAATTTCTGGAATGAAGGGCGCTAATTTTTTAAAAGCACGCATCCGCTCTGGTTCTTGATAGGCTTTCTGGTAGACAGGGGCTTCTTCTGCCAAAGCATCTACTGGTACATCTGCGACTATTTTGCCACCGTGAAAGACACGATACTGTCCATCATCTGTTACGGAGCCAATCGCTACCGCTTCTAAGTCATACGTTTGAAACAATTCACAAACTTGCTGTTCTGCTCCTTTTTCCACACAGATTAACATCCGTTCTTGGGACTCAGACAAGAGCATTTCATAGGGGCTCATCTGCGTCTCTCTCTGCGGAACTTTATCCAGCTCTAGAATCAAGCCTGAACCTGCTTTTGATGCCATTTCAGCACTTGAAGAAACCAAGCCAGCCGCCCCCATATCTTGGATGCCGATTAAAATATCTTGATGATTTTTGATTAAATCAAGACAAGCTTCCAATAATAATTTTTCCATAAACGGATCACCTACTTGTACCGCAGATCGTTGCTGTTCTTCACCTTCACTAAATTCTTCTGAAGCAAAGGTCGCACCGTGAATTCCATCTCGTCCTGTTTTCGCACCTACGTAAAGAATGCTATTTCCGACGCCTTTTGCTTGGCCTTTTTGAATCTCATCATGACGAATCAATCCCACACACATAGCATTAACAAGTGGGTTTCCTTGATAACATGGCTCAAAAGCAATTTCACCGCCAACGGTTGGAATACCAATACAATTTCCATAACCGCTAATCCCCGCCACAACTTCTTGAAACAAATAACGTGTTCGTGCATCCGTCAGTTCGCCAAATCTTAGCGAATCCAGTAAAGCAATCGGCCGCGCCCCCATACTGAAAATATCGCGAATAATTCCACCAACGCCTGTAGCTGCTCCTTCGTAAGGTTCTACTGCAGAAGGATGATTATGGCTCTCTGCTTTAAAAACAACAGCTAATCCGTCACCAATATCGACAATCCCAGCTCCTTCACCAGGGCCTTGAAGCACTTGTGGCCCTTCCGTCGGAAACTTTTTTAAAACGGGCTTGGAATTTTTGTAAGAGCAATGTTCACTCCACATCACGGAGAATAAGCCAGTTTCTGTATAATTAGGTTCTCTTTGCAAAATGGTCTCAATCTGATGATATTCTTCATCTGTTAGTCCCCATTCTGCATACAACCGTGTCTCCTTGATTTCTTTTGGTGTTGGTTCATTCATCATTGGCTTAATTCCTTTCCAAAGTTTTTAATGATTGAAGCAAAAAAGCTGCGTCCATCTGTTGAACCTAACAAGTCTTCCATCGCTCGTTCCGGATGAGGCATCATTCCTAGAACATTGCCCTGTTCATTACAAATACCAGCAATATTCGCAAGACTACCGTTCACCTTTTCTTGATACGTAAAAACAATTTGGTTCTTTTCTTTCAGCTCTTTCAACGTTTTTTCATCACAATAGTAATTCCCTTCGCCATGCGCTACTGGTAAATGTATCGAAACATTTTCAGGATACTCGCTTGTAAACTTTGTGTGCGTATTCACTTTCAATGGGACACTTTTACAAATAAAACGAAGCGAATCATTTCTTAACAACGTACCAGGAAGCAAGCCAATTTCTGTTAAAATTTGAAAGCCATTACAAGTACCAAAAACCATTTTGCCTTCTGTAGCAAAGCGAATCACCTCATTGATAATTGGCGAAAACCGAGCAATTGCACCACAACGTAAGTAATCGCCATAAGAAAAACCGCCCGGCAATAACACGCCATCAAATTTTGCTAAAGAAGTGGCATCATGTCGGACAAATTCTGCATCAACGCCCATCACCTCTTTGACAGCCCACAATAAGTCTGCATCACAATTGGATCCTGGAAAAACAATCACTGCCAATTTCATTTAAATTTCCTCCAAAGATAAAATTTCAAAACGATAGGATTCCATATTTACATTGGCTAATAGTTGATCACAAATTTGTTCAATTTTCTCTTCAATTGCTTCTGTCTGCTGGACGTGCATTTCAAAATACTTACCGACACGGATTTCGGCTACTTCTGTAAAACCAAGCCGATGGACTGCTTCCTTAACCGCTTCACCTTGGGGATCCAAAATTGATTCTTTATACGTAACATAGACTTTGACAAAATACATACGCGCTTCCTCCTCAATTAGCTGTTAGTAAACGTTGTAAAACTTCTTCATATACAGGAACTATTTCTCCTAATTCACGGCGATAAACATCTTTATCCAGATGTTCGTTTGTGTTTAAATCCCATAAACGACAGGTGTCTGGAGAAATTTCATCTGCCAGTAACAATTGATTGGCCTTCGTCCGACCAATCTCGATTTTAAAATCGATCAAACAAATATTGAGGCGTTGAAAGAGTTGACTAAGCGCCTGATTAATTTGTAAAGCCAATGCTTTAATCTCCACAATTTCAGCAGGAGTGGCTACTTTTAGAAATTGAATATGGTCTTCGTTAATAAAAGGATCATCCAGACGATCTTCTTTGTAATAAAATTCGATAATGGGCGTCACTAATTTAGTGCCCTCTTCAATCGCTAAACGCTTTGAAAAACTTCCTGCCGCATAATTACGTACGACAACTTCCAAAGGAATCATTTCTACGGCCTGAATTAATTGTTCGTGTTCAGATACTTTTTTGATAAAATGATTGGGAATCTTTTGTTGCTGTAAATGTTCAAAAATTAGACTAGTGATTTGATTATTTAAAGCGCCTTTCCCAAGAACTTTGTCTTTTTTTTGACCGTTTAAAGCTGTTGCTTGATCAAGATATTCCACAAAAAGAACCGCTGCATTTTCTGTTTGATACAACTTCTTCGCTTTTCCTGTATACACAAGTGCTTTCTTTTCCATTCTTTCCCTCTTCTCGTTAGCTTCATGAACGCTATTCTTTCTAAGTCAGCTGATTCACATCAGTTAAAAACTTACATTAGTTACAAAAAAACAACAATCGTTCGTGTTTGTTGAATGTAAAAATAAAAAACTTGCTTGGAGCAAGCATTTATTAAGTTACGTTCCAAATACCAACAGTCTCAATTTCCTTTAACGTTTCTGATAAACAAGGGGTTGTAATGGTGACGTGGCCCATTTTTCTGCCAACTTTTGATTCGGCTTTTCCATAGTAATGGACTTGCCAAGTGGGTTTTGACGTGCATAACTGGTAGCTTTTTTCTAAGTGTTCACCTAAGAGATTCACCATAACCACTGGTTGAAGTAACTGGGGTAACCCAATGCCCCAATTGCTAATCCCTCGAATATGCGCATCAAATTGACTAAATGAGCAAGCTTCAATAGAGTAATGACCTGAGTTATGAGGCCGTGGCGCTAATTCATTGACGTACAACTCTTCTGAATCCGTTAAAAACAGTTCGATAGCTAAAACCCCAGATAAATTTAATTCCTCAGCAATGTGTTGCGCCAATTCCGCTGCTTTTTGTTGCACATTCTCAGAAATTCGAGCTGGCACAATTGATTCATGCAAGATATTCTTTCGATGAATGTTTTCAGATGCAGGAAAGCTTTGGTAACCATGCTTATTCCCTGCAACGATGATTGAAAGTTCTTTAGTGAAAGGCACCCACTTTTCTAATTCACAAGTAGCGTTAGCTAATAATTCAGTCGCTTGGGAGAAATCCTCTTCGCATTTTAAGACGACCTGTCCTTTTCCATCGTATCCACCTTGAATAGTTTTTAAGACACATGGAAAACCAATCTTTTCTGTTGCTTGTGGCAGCTCTTTCTGACTTTTCACTTCCGCAAAAGGGGCAATCTTACAGCCAATCGATTGAAGAAACGTTTTTTCAAGCAATCGATTTTGAGTAATTTTTAACAATTCTGTTCCTTGTGGCAACTTTTCTAGTGGAATGGCCTTTTCTAGGGAGGCCACTTCAATATTTTCAAATTCATAGGTGATCACATCGCATAACTCTGCTAGTTCAGTTAAAGCAGATATCTGATCAAAGGCTGCCACAATTTGACGGTCAGCTACTTGACCAGCTGGACTATTGAGCGTTGGGTCCAACACAATCATTTGGAAACCCATTTTTTTACCACTCATGACTAGCATTCGCCCTAATTGTCCCCCACCTATAATGCCAATAGTTGCTCCGACTTTTAAGGGTTTATTCAAGTTGTTCCCCACTTTCCATAACCGCTTTTTCCAATGATTGTCGCCTTGCTTGGATTCTTTCTGCTAACTGTAAATCATCAATACTTAGTATTTCTGCAGCTAATAACCCAGCATTGGTAGCACCTGCTGAGCCAATCGCAGTTGTTGCTACAGGAACTCCCCCTGGCATCTGCACAATAGACAACAGTGAATCAATACCGTTTAATGTTCGTGTTTTAACTGGAACACCAATGACAGGTAAGGTTGTCTTTGCAGCTACCATCCCTGGTAAATGGGCCGCTCCACCAGCGCCAGCGATAATAACCTTCAATCCTTTTGTTCGTGATTCCTCTGCAAAACGAAACATCAAATCAGGGGTCCTATGTGCTGATATCACTCGTTTTTCATAAGGAATTTTCAACCCTTCTAACACAAGACAAGCAGCTTTCATCGTTGCCCAGTCTGAAGTACTTCCCATAATCACAGCGACTAATGGTTTCATGAATGTAATAACTCCTTCCGCCTTTTTTCACTGTTATTCTAACAATGAGAAAAAGAGATGTCAAAGAAAAACCGAAATATTATATATTAAGATTACATAATGTTCGTGTTTACCAAAAAAAGAGCCATCGGAAAGATGACTCTTTTTTGCTATTTTTAGCGTTGCTTCCTCTTTAAGAAGAAACATCGCCTGTATTAATAACTGGTTGTGTGCCCTTATCAGTAATGATTGAGACTAGTAAATTATTAATAAGTTGTACTTTTCGTTCATCGGTAAAATTAATTTCTTGCCCTTCTTCGATCTGTTCTAAGGCCATTTGTGTCATGCTTACCGCACCTTCAACAATTGTTTGTCGAGCCGCTAAGATTGCTTTTGCTTGCTGTCTTTGCAACATGGAGCTAGCTATTTCAGTTGCATAAGCTAAATGATTCAACCGTGTTTCGATAACCTCTACACCAGCCACTGCTAAGCGTTCTTGCAATTCTTTGGTTAACTCCTCGGAAATTTGTTCGGTATTTCCTCGCAGAGTTACATCATTATCTGAAAAAGTGTCATAAGGATATTGTGTTGCTACATGCCGGATTGCCGTTTCGCTTTGAATTTCCACAAAGTCTTGATAATAATCGACATTAAATAACGCCTTAGCTGTATCGACTACCCGAAAAACGATGACCGCAGAGATTTCGATTGGATTCCCGTCAGAGTCATTGACTTTTAATAGAGAACTATTGAAATTTCGTACTTTCAAAGAAATGTTCATTTTTTGCGTAAATGGAATGGTAATAAACAACCCATTTTCTTTAATCGTACCTAAGTAGCGACCAAAAAATAAAATAGCTTTCGCCTGATTGGGACTAACAATGGTTAAAGAACTTAAAAATAAAATAGCCCCAATTAACAAAATAATACCTAAAACTACAAGAACTCCATTGGTATGACTCGCTCCATAAATAAATAAACCAATTCCCGCAATTAAAATAACTAATAAGCTCGCAATTCCTACGTAGCCACTCATATAAAATGTTTTTTTCTCTTCCATCTGTTTCACTCTCCTAACTCATTTATCTGGTCCTTATTATACACCTCATTGCCTTCAATAGAGTAACTTTTAACATTAAATAAACTGATTTTTTCGGGGCTCTTGTAGTATACTGAGAACAAAGAAATCCCAAGAAAAGGAGTGATAGAATGCGCTATTTAAGCAAGGACATTTTAGAGGAAGTCATCACTCAACGCCCCTCTGACTCTTATAAAAGTAATTTTGGGCGTGTTGTATTAATCGGAGGAAACCGACAATATGGCGGAGCCATCATCATGAGTACCGAAGCGTGTATCAATAGTGGCGCTGGTCTCACCACTGTGATTACTGATGTTAAAAATCACGGGCCTTTACATGCAAGATGCCCAGAAGCGATGGTCGTGGGCTTTGAAGAAACAGTCCTTCTGACGAACGTCGTAGAGCAAGCGGAGGTTATTTTAATTGGTCCAGGTTTAGGCTTAGATGCTACTGCACAACAAATGTTGAAGAGGGTGCTTGCCCAACATCAAAAACAACAATGGTTAATTATCGATGGCTCAGCAATTACCCTGTTTAGCCAAGGTAATTTTTCCCTTACCTATCCTGAAAAAGTTGTTTTCACACCTCATCAAATGGAATGGCAACGTTTGAGTCACTTACCTATTGAGCAACAAACACTGGCAAATAACCAGCGCCAACAAGCAAAATTAGGCAGTACGATTGTTTTAAAAAGTCATCGCACCACAATTTTCCACGCAGGAGAACCTTTTCAAAATACAGGCGGCAACCCTGGGATGGCTACTGGTGGAACTGGGGATACCTTGGCTGGCATCATTGCTGGTTTTTTAGCTCAGTTTAAGCCGACAATTGAAACCATTGCTGGCGCCGTCTACTTACACAGTCTCATTGGTGATGATTTGGCCAAAACCGACTATGTTGTTTTACCAACGAAGATTAGTCAAGCCTTGCCGACATATATGAAAAAATATGCCCAGCCCCACACTGCACCTGATTCTGAACTATTAGAACAGAAGCGTTCGAGATAAAACCCGAAAAGGCTAAATGGTGACAAATTTTGGGTTAAAAAGCAGGATTTAAGCCTGGGCCGAAAATCAAAAGCGATTTTCAGCCCAGGCTCTCTTTTTATTTTTCCTTATAAACATTTTTTAACGTTAATGGAGCGCCAAAGGTATGAAAATTCAAGCCTTTGACTTTATCATTTTGCAGGACTGTTTGTTCATTTTGGCTAAGTGGAATCATGCCAGCAGTCGTTTCAATCACTTCTTTTTCAGCTGCAATCAGTGTCGCCCATCTTTTTTCTGGCTCTAAGGCATAGGTTGTGGCTGCTTCATCTAATAATTTGTTATAGACAGGGTTCTGATAATTGCGATCATTGCCCTTGTATAAAGTCATCAGGGTAGAAATAGGATCTTGATAGTCTGGTGTCCAGTAAATTAAGAATAAATCATAGTCACTTTCTCGCCCAAAGTTCAATGCAGCTTCGGTCGGCAATGCGGTTAGCTCTATTGTCAAACCAGGAAACAGTTCTTGTAGCGAGCCTTGCAAACTTTCACCAATTTTTTTGTAAGAACCATCATCTGTTACCATCAATTCAACGTTAACCTTTTCTCCTAATTCTGCTTGTGCTTTTTTCCAATAACTTTGCGCTTTTTCTTTGTTATAAACCATTAAATTACCTGCTTCTTGACGAAAATCGAGACCCGTTGTGGGATTCGCCACAAAGCCTTCCGTAATCGCACTATGTAAAGCTTTAGAACCATCTGCAATAATATTATTGACTAGATTTTCTTTATCTATTCCTAAAGCCAATGCTTTACGCAGGTTTTCGTTTGCAAGCGGCGTTGCTTGCCCTTTCCGTTTTTGATTTAAGCGTAAGTAGTTCATTGTCGCTGTTGGGTACGAATGATACAGCGTATTATTTTTATTCTGTTGCGCCAGTTCACCACTTAGTGTAGCCACATCTAATTGTCCATCTTCAAAAAGATTCAATGCAGTAGATGTTTCTTTGATAACCGTATAATTGATAATGTCTGAGCGCACGTTCTGGCGATCCCAATAGCGATTATTCTTTGCTAGTTGCCAGTCCATCTTTGTTTGCTGCCAATCTTTTACCACGAACGGGCCATTATAGACGACTTTATCACTAGCAGTTCCATAGTCCGCACCAAATTGTTCGACTACTTTTTGATTTTGCGGGAAAAATGTAGGAAAAGCTAACAAGGACGTAAAGTACGGTTTTGGCTCTTTGAGCGTCACTTTTAATGTATAATCATCCACAGCTGTGACACCTAGTTCATTGGGTGCTAATTTCCCAGCTGAGATTTCTGCACCATTTTGAATTGTTTCAACGATGAGGAAGCTATAAACAAAGCCGTTTTTAGGATCAATCATTTTTTTCCAAGCATATTCAAAATCATGCGCTGTGACAGGATCATCGTTACTCCAAACCGCTTCTTTTCTCAAAGAAATCGTGTAGGTTTTTCCATCTTCTGAAATCGTCGGCAATGCTTTTGCTACGGCTGGTACCAATTGGTCTTGTTCATCTAAACTATATAACCCTTCAAACGCTGCTGTTTGGACAATAGCATCTGGGAAATCCAATAATACAGAGGTGTTGAGCGTTGTTAATTCCGAGGGTGACATCAGTTGAACGGCTTCTTTGGTATTTTTCTGTTTCTTTTTATTTTCATTTTTATTGGTACACCCAGCTAAAAATCCTACCAATAAAATACAAACCATTGTGATTTTTAAATACTTTTTCATCTTCTTTCTCCTATAACTCTTCATTTTTTTATGCTCTTACTTACAGAAAGACAGCTCCCCTTTTATTTTGTCCTTTCCACAAGCATCCAGACAACGACCGCTGGCTCCTCCCCATCATTATAATTAATGTGACCTTCACCAGCTTCAATTAATTGGGCTTGTCCAGCTTTTCCGACTAAGTCTTGACCATCTTCTAAAATCGTATGTGCTTCGCCAGAAATCACATAAGAATATTCATCTTGTTCATGGCGAGCATATCCAGCTAAAGGCCGTTTTTCACCAGGCTGTAATGTAATAATGCCCATTTGAACTTGTGCATTTGGTTGGTTTTCTTTATCAAAAAAAATCGTCATTTCTTCTGATTCTGCTGATTTAATAAGCAATAGCTTTCCCTCCTTTTTTAAATCTTGTATCTTCCATTATTCCTTTAAATAGTATCAAAGTCAATCTTTTTATAGAAAATTCTGAATATTCTACACAAAAAAAGAGAGCATGAATTCTCTCTTTTTTATCTCTTTAAACTTTTACAATCCAGCCTTCTGGCGCTTCTTTGTCACCAAACTGTATGCCAACCAGTTCATCATATAGTTGCTTAGTCACTGGTCCAACTTCCGTTTCACTATAAAACACATGGAAATCTGTGCCATTTTGAATCCCACCGATAGGAGAAATAATCGCCGCTGTGCCACAAGCACCTGCTTCGGAGAAGTCCGCTAATCGATCAATGTAAACGTCTCCTTCAAGCGCCGTCATCCCTAAACGTTCTTTTGCTAGCGTCAATAATGAATATTTAGTAATACTTGGTAAAATAGACGCTGATTTCGGCGTAATAAAAGTACCCTCTTTGGTTATGCCAAAGAAATTAGCTGCACCAACTTCTTCAATTTTCGTATGCGTATACGGATCTAAATAAATGCAATCACTAAATTCTTTCTCATGTGCTTCTGCACCTGGTAAAAGACTGGCTGCATAATTGCCCCCCACTTTAGCGGCCCCAGTTCCTCGGCCCGCCGCTCGATCATATTCAGAAACGATAAAGTTGGTTGGTGCTAAACCATTTTTAAAATACGAACCAACTGGCACACAAAAAATAGAAAAAATGTATTCTTTGGCAGGTGCTACACCAATATTATCGCCGACGCCAATCATATAAGGGCGAAGATACAACGTACCGCCCGTTCCATACGGCGGTAAATAAGCAAGGTTGGCTTTCACCACTTCTTGGCATGCAGAAACAAAGGTTTCTACTGGTACTTGTGGCATCAGTAGACGCGCACAACTTTTTTGTAACCGTTTGGCATTTTCATCTGGACGAAACAAATTGACAGAACCATCTGCACATTGATACGCTTTTAATCCTTCAAAACATTGTTGGCCATAATGTAAAGCAGGCGAACCTTCACTAATCGTTAACTGATTGTTATCTGTTAGCGTGCCTTCTTCCCACTTGCCATCTCGCCAATAACTAATATAACGAAAGGGCGTTTTAATGTAAGAAAACCCTAAATTATTCCAATCAAGATTGGCTTTTTCCATTGTCGTAGCACCTCAATTATTTTGATTTTTTATCTTAATTAGTGTAATTGTACCCATCAAAAACTAGAAAAGCAAGCCTTATTCTCATTCTTAACTTTTGTTATTTTTTCTTACTTGTCCATATTTCCCTCGCCAAAAAAAACCTTGATAACCGTTTCTTCAATTGCAACGGAATATCAAGGTTTCGAAAAATTATTCAGTATACTCTTTGGTTTCTTGTAACGTACCATCTTGCTTATAGATTTTCAGCTTTGTTTGCTTATTCCGAGCAATTTCTTGAGCTCGTTCAACCGCCTCTTGTTTGTGGGTAAATGTATTGCTTGCTTTTTCAGCGCTGTCTGAAATCACCAACCATTGGTTGTCTTTATATTTAACGTTGACAGCCGCCGTTAATAATTTTCCAGCATGTTTATCCTGTTTATGCGAATCTTGTTTCGTAGGATTTGCTTCATGTTCGAAGGCCTTTTTGTCTGCTGCACTTGCCTCTTGATACCATTTCTCCGCTTGACTAATCGCAATTGGAATGGCACGATCATCAGGGTAGCCATCCGCAAGCAACGCATTGCCAATATCTATCGCTTTTTTCCGAATCAAAGGTGCTAAATTTTTCATTGATGTAGGATAATCATTCATATTCCAAGGCATCAAAATCTCCTCCTTAAATTCTGTCTATTACTAGCTTACTACAGAAAAGGAACATTTGAAAAAGAAATGAATCAAAGACTTATTTTTTTTAAGGTTAACTAAAAATATTTGTTTACAATGTAAAAAAATGCTATCTTTATTTATGGAAGCTTAAGCAGAAGTAAAAATTTATAAATCCAACAAAAGGAGTTGCTAATTTATGGCTAATGTAAAATATATTGGAAATGATACAAAAAAATCTGAAAAAGGGAAAATCCACGTAAGAAATGGCAATTATACAGCTTGTGGAGCTCGAATCGATGACAATCCTGAAGACTGGGAAAATACAACCCAATATGTTACTTGTGAAAAAAGAGGCTGCAAAAAATAAAAACTATTAATAAAAAAAGAAGCTAAAAACCATCAAATTCTAAAAGAATGCTTAAGTTTCCAATTTATACTACTGACTATATAACAATAAATTGTTAAAAATATAAATACATTTTAAAGTGGATTCCCCTTCCAAACTTCTCAATCTTTGAGTGTATGATTACTCATTTCCCTTTGAATCAGTTATGATAAAGGAAGAAATAAATAAATTTTTTGGAGGGATTTTCATGAAAATGTCTAAAGTACTCACCACTGTTTTGACGGCAACTGCTGCTCTTGTGCTGCTTAGTGCTTGTTCATCTGATAAAAAAACAGATAGTAGTTCTAGTAGCAAAGAAACAGCTAATTCAAGTACAGAAGTAGTCTCTGGTGCTTCAATTAGTGCCAAACCTGAAGAACTCGAAATGGCGTTAAGTGATAAAGGAAATTGGATTGTCGCAGCTACTGACAATGTCACTTTTGATAAAGAGGTAACAGTTGCTGGTACTTTCCATGATAAGGGGAAAGATTCCAACGATGTCTATCGTAAATTAGCGCTTTATTCTCAAGATGATAATAAAAAAGTAACTGCTGAATATGAAATCACGGTTCCTAAGCTAATCGTTTCTTCTGAAAATTTCAACATCGTTCACGGGACTGTCAAAGGTGATATTGAGGTGAAAGCAAATGGCTTTACTTTAAATGGTACCAAAGTTAATGGCAATATTACTTTTGATAAACAAGAATACAAAGATTCTGCTGACTTAGAAAAAGATGGTGCCACTGTTACTGGTGAAGTCACCGTAGCCAATAATTAAGTCATTACCAAACAATTTTAACTAGTAAAAAACCAATGACAAATGTTCAATCAAATTTGTCATTGGTTTTAGTTTGTAAACACAGTGCCAGCATTGGTAGATAATTACAAAATGAACTCACTCTTTGCCATAAGCCTAAATAATTAAATGGTTTTACCTGTTGCAACTGTGGAATCCTTGCTAAGCCATATAAGCCGGCTGCAAGCATACATAAAATAAACAAAAAGCCAAAAAGGTTTTTATTTTTTTGCGAACCGTCTTTACTATAGATAATGGTTAAGACGCCCGATAATAATAAAAAGCCTGTATAACCGACTGCTGATCCTCCGTTATGAAGCGCGGCAGCAACTGTGCCAGCGCTTGAAGTGTTTACGCTGAAGAGACCACTGAAAATACAATCAAATAAACCATAAGCGCCAATCATTGCCACTACTAACCAAGCACCTTTTTTCGTTTTTCTGGAAAAAATAGCATATATCCTAGGTAAACTTGCTAACATCAACATTCCCGCAATGATAGTTAACCGATTAAAGTTTTCCCTAACTGGACTATTCACATCACCTAATAAGCTAATTACTTCTGTCAATTGATTGTAACCTTGATCTTTGAATCCGACATAATAAGGTGTAAAAAAATCAAGTAAGACCCCTAAAACTAAAAAATAGCCGCCATATTTTTTTAAAAACTGCATCTATTCACCTCAATTTTGATTTTCTATTTACTTTAAGTATAGCATATCAAAAATTCCAAATAATGAAACTTTCTTTTCCACTAAAAAACTTTTCGTCAGCGCGAGACGAAAAGTTTTACTTTAGGATTCAATAGAATCTACAATCTTATCATTTTCTTTTGATTCATTTAGCCACTCCGAGACAATAATTTTAATGATTGCAGCAACAGGAACTGCTAAAAACATCCCTAAGACGCCGAAGTACGCTCCCCCAATCGTGATTGAAACAATAATTAAAATCGGATTGACATTTAGGGCATCTCCCATAATTCGAGGACCAATAATATTGCCGTCAATTTGTTGTAAAATTAATAAAACTAGTAACACCGTAATGGCTTGAGTAACACCACCTGTGAAAAGCGTAATCATACCAGCAACAATTGACGCAAAAATCGAACCAAAATAAGGAATCATATTACAAATACCTAATAAAATCCCCAAAGTCACAGCAAATTTCACATTCAAAATACTTAACAAAATCGTTGATGAAACGCCAATTATACAAGCATCAAGAAATTGGCAACTGATAAATTTATAGAAAATTTTATTCGTTGTATTTAACCAGGTTTGTGTTTGCTTGTACACTTTTTCAGACAGCAATTTGTGGGCGGCCTTTTCAACAAATGTCAAAATAGATTGCTTAAATACCAGCGCATATATTGAGATAATCAACGTTAAAAATGCATTTAAAAAGAATGAGGAAACATTTTTAGTCAACGTTCCTAATGAAAATAACGCTTGTGTCCATTGATTTAAAAAACGTTCCGGCGACAAATCTTTAAGGACACTATTTAAATATTTTTCAATCGCGGCTGTTTTTAAAATCCCTTTATCTTCTAAACTCATCACAAACTGAACCATGTGATCATAAAAAGTGGGTAAAGAGTTTGCTAAATCTACTAAATTACTAATGAGTAGCGGAACGATATAGTTTAATGTCAAGACAAAAATAAACAAAATAATCAGGTACAAAAGGAGTACACTCAAGCCGTGTTTCGCTTTTTTAACGACTGGTAAAGGAACTCTTTCTAGTAATCCCTCGATTTTTTTCTGACTTCCACTCAATAAATAAGCAATCACGAACCCAGTAATGAATGGGGATAAGATGCCTAACAAACCCGAAACACTATGGACAAAGTGCTGATAATTCGTGATTAATAAATAGCCAACAATCAGCGCCATTACAAATAAAAAGCGGACAACCCAGTAATTCCAATCAACATTGTATTTCTTCAATCACTTCACCTCTAAATAAATTATGCCTATCATTGTAATTGTAAACGATTTGTGGCAAAAGGCAAGTTTGTCCATTCGTTCTTGATGAAATACACAAAGAAGCCTGACACTTTAAAAAATGTGTCTGTTTATTCTGCAGTATAAAAATGAGGCACTAGACCTTGCTTCTTTTCATAAAAGAAGCAACTTGGGCTACAAGTACGTTTAACTTGTAGCCCAAGTTGCTTAGATAGACTAAATTTATTTTTTCGATTCCACTGTGACCGTAAAGTTATCCATAATGAAATCTTTATCGGCACCTGTTGTAAAAATACCAAACGTAGTGTTTCCTGAAGCATCCCCAATTATTTCTGCTTCATAATGCTTGGTTTGACCATCTGCTGCTGTCGAAGTCAACTCACCGACTGGCTTAAAGTCATTGTTATTTTTCAACTCCCCATTAATGGTCCCAGCAGTAAAGACATTTTCACCATCAGTTTGATAATCAAACTGGACCGTATATTTCTTGTTCGGTTCAAATTTAATATTTTGCGGAATTGTTTGAAGCATCAATCCTGCTCCTTGTTTATGGGCTTTCAAGGACCAGTTGCCTTCTAATACATCTGAAACAAGGTTTCCATTCCAACCATATTGTGTGTAAGGTTCATTTCTTTCTGATAAATGAATCCGTGGATCTTCTACACCACCAGCTGAGCCTTTAACAAACGGATATAACCCAACTGCTTGTGTGTCTTCAAAATCTTGCTTAATAACTGTTTGTTTGTCTGGGTTCATGATATCCGTTTGACGCTCAACAATTCGTAAATCATCAAATTTTGTAACGGAATTGCCTTTATCAACCGCTAACGTCACCGAGCCTTTTTTGGCATTATCTGGGATTTCAAAATCAATTCGCATATTTTGCATATACTACGGATTTTTCCTGCTTGTATGGTTAATATCTGCCTGAATATAGTTTTGGGCAACCGAATTATTCACTGTCCGCGTATATTTTTTTCCACCAATTTTAACAGTTACTGTGGCTTTGCGATCATGTGTTTCTGTGTTTAGATACAAACTATATTTTCCTGGTTTAGGAAGATTGATGTCTTGTTTGATTTCGGTTCTTTCTTTTTCTGAACTAAAGACATAATCACCGTTAGCATCTTTTTTAACCTCTCCATCACCTCGGAAAACTTTCCAGTTATTTTTCAAGGTATTGGCTTCATTAAATCCAGGATCTTTAAATGGTGTTCCTGTTCCAAATGTCATCGGTTCAATACTGTCAGGTTCAGCAATGACATACGGTGTATTAGCCTCGGCTTGGATGGTCACTTGGTTATTTGTAGTGGCAATTGCGCCTTTGTCAATACGCCCTTGATCTGTTAATTCATATAAATGTAAATTCGTTTTTCCTTGCATTTTCTTATCCAATGACCAAGTGCTGGTACCGCCTTTTGGATTCCAGTGATATAGTTTGTCTTGACCATTGACATTCCAAGGCAGTAGATACGCATCACCTTTTAGAACTTCTTTCTCATTTAACGTAATGCTTCTTGGCGAATTAGCATCTGCTTGAGTAACGGTCACTTTTTCAGCACCGTTCGCTAATTTAATTGTGCCATAGATTTGACCATCTGCTGCTGTTGTAGTTTCCCAGTTTGTAATTTGGTAATGTTGTAAGAACTTAGTTGGGACATTAATGGCAAAAGTTTTTTGGCGATAGGTATTAAAATTGGTTTTACCCACCCAACCTTCATAGGCTTCAAATTCAGCTCCACCTAACAAAGGGTTGTCCGAAATAATCCAAGTGTCTTTTTGATGATTCCGAATAAAACGAACGATTGTACTGTTAAAGCCTTTCGTTGTTGTACCGCCGTAATCTTTTTCTGCAGACCAATGGTTCCAAACCGAGTCATACTCTAAAGCATTCGGAAATTCATTGGTTGTAAACCAACCGAGTGAATTAATTTCTTTACTTAGTTGACGACTTGCCCAACCTGATTCGCCTTGGTTGCCCCAAACATCAACATAAATATAATCTAGATTCGGTGCTTTTTGTTTTAATTCTTTAAAGCGCTCATAACGACGACCACTCAATGCATCGGGTCTTTGTTTAATAAAATAAGACGGATCTAACCAATCCCAGCCACGCTTCGTTGGATCAACTAATTCCTCATTAAATCCTTTTGCTTCTGGGTAAGACTCGGTGTCATTAATATGCACACCGAAAACGGCATTTAATTTATGGCCTTCATCAATTAATTGATTCAACGCTTGTTCCCCACCAGGTCGCTGACCAATAGCACCGTAATCTGGATGCGCAGAATCATGTCCTTCATTTTGATACCCTTTTAGTAAATTCATTTGTCCTAATCCATCTGTTAAATTGTAAATACGTTTTGATTCGTCTAACGTCACTAAGAATGGATTTGTCGCCTGACTAGCAAAGTTAAAAGGAATCCGTTGGTTGACTAATTCAGGGACTTTTTCCGCGCCCATTGGGTTATTCATAATTGAACGGAACCCAATTGCCGCATCTTGCCAATCCACCCGCTTGTCGTCGTTGCTATCTTTTGAGAATTTAACTTTCACTTCTGGCGTTTCTCCAGTTGTGTAATCTTCCGGTGCATCGAATGGTCGATAGGTCCATGCCCCACTTGACAAGGTTGTTACAAAACCAGTCGCCGCTTCTTTTGTTTGTTTATGGATTCGATTGTTGTCACTACCATCGACAGAGCCGTCTCCATAGGCGTTCGTCCAAAAACTTGCAGCATAATTTGCTGTATTTAAGAAACCGTACATATATTTTTTCGTTTCTTCTTGACTAGTTGTAGTTAAATCTTGGATAGTATCACCATTTTTATTTCCGTTATTTGCATTTGTCCCAGTATTCATCACAACGCCAGCAAAAGTCGCCCCTTCATCTGTACTATTGACAGAAATCAAGCCTTGATTTGGAATTGAAATTGTGTGTATTTTGGTTCCTTCTTCACGAATATCTGAGAGTTTCATAGCTAATTCTTGGCCTTCTGAAACAGTCAATGTCGTTGTGAAACGCAGACCAATTTCTGGGACAGCTACGTTATAAACGGCTTGATTTGCTTCACTCTTCTGTTTTTCAGCAGTTGCTTTATATGCTTTGCCATCAATCATTACTTGGTCAATTTTCTCGTGTTGGCCATTAAAAATCACTTGATTACTCTGAGGGTCTTCGTAGCGAATAATTCGTGGAAATTGTGGATCAACCACGGCTGTTAAATCTGCAGAAGAGATTTTGTCGCCTTTTTCAGCTTCATTGTCTTTAGCAACAACAACGCTGGCTTTTGCTTTGATGTTTGTATTTTCCAAAGTACCGTCGACTTCAAAAGTTCCTGATTCTTTGTATGCAGCAGGATCGATTTCATCCCAACTGACTGCTTCATTGGCTTCTTTACCAGTATTATAGGTCACTTTTACTTGTTTCGGTAATTTTGGTGCGACACCAATTTTTGTAAAAACTTTGACTGGTGCAATTTGTGTCACTTCTGGCACAATTTCCGGAATGCTATCTACGGGGCCATTTTTAAAATAGTCATAATTGACAATTTTTTTGTCGTACCACAAACGGACACCCACATGTCCGGCTTCTGTTGGAATTTTGTCTCCGTTGGCCAAAACAGGTTCTCCTTCGTAAATCAACGTGGTGTTAAGCCAGATAGTAATTTTTTCACCAACATAACGTACTTTCAACAAATAATTCGTATCTTCATTTAACGTTGGCCCAGAAATTGAATCATTCCACGAATTAGGGCTTTCAACTAACCATTTGCCATTCGCGTTATAGCCTACAAAAACCCAGCTATCTTTGGTATTACCACGAATAATCACACCCGTTCGACCGCTTCCAGCAGTGTATTTAAACTTTGTTTCTACTTCACCATCAGCTAATTTAGGGGAATCTAAATTTAAAGATACGGCATTATTACCTGCTGCATCTCGTGAAATCGCCAATGACTCTCCTGCTAATTCTCGATTTGTTTTACCAATCACATCTTGCCACTCACCAATTTTCCCTCCTGGAAAATCAGATTGCCACAATTTTTCTTCTGTTGCGGTAGGTTCCACCATTGATGAGCTTGTTTCAGTGCTGCTGTTTGTTGTTTCTTCTGCAGACGTACTTAATGGTACTAAAATCGTTGCGCTTGCCAATAGTGTCAATGTACTAAATCGTTTTATTTTTCCATGTTTCATCTGATAAATCAGCCCCCTAACATTTTTGAACACGCTTTCATTATTAACAATTAAAGGGGCGTTCCAAAAATAAATTCTTTTATTTTTGGAACGTCCATCTCTAAATCATTCTCTTAAAAACTTTGATTACTTACGACAACAAGTCAGAATTATTCATCCTCATCATCTACTGCAACATTTAGCAGCAATTCGTTGACTTTCACAATACTTTCTGCTGATTCCTTAACATAGTCACCTTCAATCGCTAATAAATTTGCATTTACATAGCTGATAACCATCGGTAAATTCATCCCAGTATATAAGTCAAACGAAGCACCTTGCATAATTTTTTTGGATAAAATATTACAAGGTGTTCCCCCTAGTAGATCAGCAAAGACAACAAAATCTTCTAACGATTCCGTAATCGCTTCAAATTTTTCTAAAAAGTCAGCTTCACCTTCTTCTGGTAATAAAGCAACAGTGGAAATTGTTTCTTGCGGTCCCATAATCATCTCCGCACTTTTTTTCAATTCCTCGCAAAAACGGCCATGACTTACTAAAACTAAATGTTCACTCATCGATTTTCTCCTGTCTTACTTATTTTGAAATAACACCTAACGCAGACAATGCGACACAGACAATTAATACGATAAAAATGGCTTTAGTAGACGTCATATTCTTTTTACCTAGCATCCAATAAACGCCACCGACAATTCCTGCAGGAAGTAGGCGTGGTAAAATCATATCCAAGTTATTTTGCATGTTAAGTGTTACATCCCCAATACTTGGTGCCCATGATAGTTTGACATTAACCATCGTTGCCACTAAAGCGCCAACCATGAAGACCCCTAGTAAAGTTGCAGCATCTGTTAAGGCAGTTAAGCGGTGTTGCATAGTTGTTACCAAAGAAATTCCTTCGCGATACGCAAATTCCAATTGTTTCCAACGGAAGACCATCACGGCAATTTGAGCAACAATCCAGATAAAGATACCAGTTGGGTTACCATTAATCGCCATGTTAGCAGCTAGCGCCCCAAAAATAGTTGGAATTAAAGCTGCGAAAATTGAATCCCCAATTGCTGCAAACGGTCCCATTAAACCAGTTTTCAAACCTGAAACTGTTTGTTTTCCAGCAATGCCTTCTTTTTCTTCAATGGCCAAATCGATCCCTGTAATAATCGTATTAAAGAAGTTTGAAGTATTGAAAAATTGCGTGTGTGTTTTCATCACTTCTTTTAATTCAGGCGTATCATCCCCATAAATTTTACGCAATTGTGGCAAAATCGTATACAAGTAACCTGATCCTTGCATTCTTTCGTAGTTCCAACCTAATTGGAAAGTAAACAAGCTTCTGCGATTAATTTGTTTAAAATCTTCTTTCGTCAATTTATAATTAGATTTCGTCATCTTCAATCTCTCCTTCGTCTGAATCATTCGCTGCATGTTCTTTTTTGGCTACTGGCCCACTCGGAATCATTTGACCATTTTTGTAGCTAATTGCGGCTAAAGCGAAACCAATTAAAGCGACTGCTAACATTGGTAGTGCGTTAAATACACCACTGAAGTCTTTCACAACGCTCGCAACAGATGTTCCTAAAAGTTGCATGTTTGTAAAGATTGTTCCTAGTAAAGCAGTTACAGTGAAACCAAGAATTAAATAAGGGAAATGTTTTTTCACTGGTAAGTAACGTAGTAAAATTGCAAAACCGACCGCTGGTAAGACCGCCCCAGCAACAGACAAGCCATCACCTAACCATTTCAAATCGCCATTTAGGACAGATACAACTTTTTGTACTAAACCACCACCAAAAGCAAGTGCTAAGAAGACTGGAATCATTCGAGAAAGAGACCAAGGTAAGGCACCCATTAAGAAGTTACGTTCAATTCCTTTGTAGTTCATATCTTCGACCATTTTATCAATTCGATGTGCAAAGTAGGTATTCGCAAAACGAGCCAAAATGTCTAATTGAATCATTAAACTAGCAACTGGTACTGCAATAGCAGCGATTGCTTGTTCAGGGTTCATTCCTAAAGACACAGAAAATGCTGTGGCAAGAATCGTACCTGAGTTAGCATCAATTTTGGAGGCACCCCCGAAAGTCCCAACTCCTAATACAGTTAATTGCATACTTCCACCAATAATAAGTCCTGCTTTAATATCCCCCATCACTAATCCTGCAAAAAGACCTGCAAACACTGGCGCACTTAATGAAGAATAAATTTGTAATTCATCTAAAATTTGGTATCCTGCGTATAATGTTAATAATAAGATCTGCCACCATAAGATATTCATTTTTTGTTCCCTCCTATTTTGTTATCAAACTCATAAAGTCTTCCGCTTTGTCACTTGGCACCATTTGAGCAATCAGATGGACACCTTTAGCATTTAACTCTTTAAAAACCTCAATATCTTGATCGACCACATTGATTGACTTAGTAATCGACCGTGTTTCGTTTGTTTGAGACATGTTCCCAACATTGATTTCTTTAATCGGCACCCCAAGTTCTACTAGTTTTAATAAACGATCTGGTTTCCGTACCACAATTAGTAAACGTTGTGAGTCGTATTTTCCTGCTAAAATATTTTGAGCAGCTTTTTCAACTGGTAACACGCTTAGTTTCACGCCAGCTGGTGTTGCTAATTTCAAGCCACTTTTTTCAATGGCATTCCCTGCAACTTCATCATCAACGACCATAATTCTGGAAATATTCAATTTTGTCGCCCATAAATTTGCCACTTGTCCATGAATCAAACGTCCATCAATTCTTACGCCAATAATACTCATTGTAATCCCTCTTTCATTTCTTTATATAGTGGTTCTTTTACTAACTGAATTTCTGGTTGGTACGTTCCTTCCGTTTCAAAAATGACGATCTCATTTTGCCCTTCTTTTAATAATCCTTTGGGAATATATAAGGAAAGCGTCGGACCAACATTCCAGAAACGACCAAGATTGGTTTGGTTAACAAAAACAATTCCTTTGCCGAATTTAGAAACATCAATAAATGTATCTTTCACTTCTGCTAACTCCACATGATACTGGTAAAAGCTTGGTTGATCAGGCTGCCATTCTCTTGTATAGTCTACCTGTTCACAGCTTGTCATAGATAAACAATATTGTTGCCATTGCGTCATAAAATGTAAATCTGCCATGACACCCGTTCGAATCCCTTTTTTCTGAGTATCTGCAAATAGTTTATGCCCGTAATTGACACGACCCATATTTTCCATTAAAATATCGATTTGATTATTCTCTTGCGGCAGTGTAACGTAAATATCTTCGCCAATTTCCGTTTGATATTGCGTTGCTTGATGTACCTGATTGACAAATAATTGCAGACGATCACGACCGTCAATCACTCTTAGCTTTTCTTCTGCAGCATCTTTTTCAATGCTTGTTCGGTAAAGAAGATAGCCGGTATTTTGTCCTAATTGTTCCATGGTTTGCGGATAAACGCTGACCACTGGCTGACTAATCGTTTCTAAAGTCGCAAACAAACTCACTTTGTTGGTTAAAGGAATTGCTGTTTGCGCAAAAGAATCTTTTACTAATGGTTCAGCTTGTGGTAACGCAGGGTACTCTTCGTGAAGCATTTTTTGTAACGCAAAATACTTTTCGGTTGGGTTCCCTTGTTCATCAAGAGGCGCATCATAATCATAGGAAGTGATTTGTGGTAAATCAATGGTTCCTCGTGCGGAGCAGCCATTCATAAACCCAAAATTGGTGCCGCCATGAAACATATATAAGTTGATACTGCCTAATGCTAATGCTTCTCTAACTGATTCAGCCAATTCTTGCGGATCTCGTTTAATAATTGGCTCTTTCCAACGATTAAACCAGCCATCCCAAAATTCCATACACATTAGCGGCCATTTTTTACCATGTTCTTCAAAAAAGGCTTGCATCATACCGAAATTTTCTTTGGCTTTTGAGCCAAAATTTCCGGTTACTAAAATATCATCTTCAATCATGCTGCCTGCCCGCAATGTTGCGCGCCATGGCCCGTCAGAAGTAAAAAATGGTGCTGTCACGCCGCGTGCAATCATCAAATCGCGAATCGCCCGTAAATACGCTTTTTCTTCGCCAAATGAACCATATTCGTTTTCGATTTGAATCATTAAAATATTGCCACCGTTAGCAAGTTGATGCGGAACAATTTTTTCCATTAAAACATCATAATATTCCGCAACATGCTTCAGATAGGTTGGATTATTCGAACGCATCCGTCCTGGTTCATTTAATAGCCAGGCTGGAAAACCGCCAAACTCCCATTCTGCACAAATATAAGGAGACGGCCGCACAATCGCATATAGTCCAAGTTCTTGTGCTAATTTTAAAAAGCGCTCCAAATCTAATATTCCCTCAAAATGAAATGTTCCTTTTTGCGGTTCATGTAAATTCCATGGTACATATGTCTCAACTGTATTGAAGCCTAAAGCTTTCAAGTTATAAAGTGAATGATACCAATCTGAGGGATCTACACGAAAATAATGAATGGCACCTGATAAAATTTTAAATGGTTGACCATTTAAAAGAAACTCCTCTTTAATTTCAAATCTTTCCACATTGCCACCCTTTCTAGTAAACGCTTTCAATTACTGGATAATCGCTAAATAAAGAAAGCTCTTTATTTAGCAATTTCGACTACTTGGATGTTCATAAGATGTTTCTTCACGTTCTCTACGTCTACATGCCCAGTCATTCTTTCTTGGGCATTAGCCATTCCAGCCGCCATGCCCCATTTTAGCAGTTCGGCCGCTGGGGCATCCTTCGCTAGTCCATATGCAAGACCAGCAATGGTTGCATCTCCTGAACCAACAGGATTTTTAGCTTGAATCGTTGGAATTTTTACACGATAGAACTGATCGTGATGTTTGGCAATTGCACCATCTTTTCCTAAAGATACGACAATCCATTCAATTCCAGCAAACATTGGTTTTGTTAAAGCTGTTTGCACAGCTGCTAATGGATTTTCTGAAAAATCTTGCTCTAGTAATCCTTCTAGTTCCTCTAAGTTAGGTTTAATTAAATACGGTTTCCATGGTCCTTGAAGAACTTGTCTTAAACTATCACCAGAAGTATCTAGTAGTACTTTAACCTCTTGTGCTTGAGCTTTTTGAACTAATTCTTGATAAAAATTTGATGGTAATCCTTTCGCTAAACTGCCAGAAATTGTGACAATTTCTGCTTGCTTAATTAATTGATCGAAATTTTCAAGGAAGTTACTGATTTCTTTTGGGGAAACAGTCGGTCCAGCTTCTAAAATTTCAGTTTGATTCCCCTCGTGCAAAATCGCAATCGAATCACGTGTTTCTTCTTTGATTGATGTAAATGCTTGGGGGATGTTTGCTTTCTTTAACTCGTTTGCAATAAACGCCCCATGAAAACCACCAAGAACGCCGGTAGCGATAACATCTCCACCTAAATCATGAATGACGCGAGTGACATTTAGTCCTTTGCCACCAGGGGTTTTGGTCACCTGACTGGTCCGATTAACGGTATCAAGCTTTAGATGATCTAATAGGTAGGAGATGTCAATTGACGGATTCATTGTTACTGTTACTATCACAGCTATGCCTCCCAATTACCCTTCGTTTACTTGAACTTTCGCATGCCAAGAGCTGGCGGTTGCTGCGATGACTTCATTTAAACTTTCAATGTTTTCTCGGCCTTCTGTTTTTAACCAATCACAAGCCGCAGTTTCTCCTGCTTCAACGAAAGGTTTCACGCCATTTTTCCACGTAGCACGGCCACATAAAACACCATTAAATGTTGAACCAGCTTCTTTAGCGAAACGTAGTGTTTCTTGGAATAACTCTGTTGAGACACCGGCACTTAAAAAGATAAATGGTAAATCAGTGGCTTGACTTTGTTCTAAGAAATAATTCGCCGCTTCCTCTTTTGTATACGCTGTTTCAGCCGGCGCAAAACCTTCTACAAAATTCATATTAACTGGAACTTCCACTTTCAATACATCTACTTTATATTGGGGTTTAGAAAATTCTTTCATCATTTCATTCACTTTATGCGGTTTAACTTTTGCATATTCTAAAGAAGTTGCATCTGCTATTTGTGCATCGTAAGAAACTAATTCTAAGTAAAATGGTAGGTCTTCTTCTGCACATTCACTTCCTAAGCGTTCAATGAATACATGTTTTTGATGATTGATTTCTGGATCCTCATCTACATCATAGTAGAGTAAAAATTTAATCGCATCTGCGCCTTCTTCTTTCAAGCGTAAAACAGACCAATCTGCTAGTAAATCAGGCAATCGTCCCGGAGTTGTTGCATCATAGCCCGTTTTTTCATAAGCGAGTAACAATCCAGCCTCGGTATCGCGTGCTTTTGCAGCAGGCAATCCATATTCTGGATCCAATAAAATGGCGGACGCATAAGGTGTCAATTCTTTCGAGACTAATTCTTTAAACGTTTCAATTTGTGCATCAGTTGGCTCTACATCTAGCGCTTTGATCATTTTTTTCAAGGCACCTCGTTGATCAATGGCTAATGCGCTAATGATTCCTTCTTGGGTTGACAAACGATCCATTGCCGCTTTTTTTCCAGCTGTTAACGTAAGCATAGTTCCTCCTCCAAATGTTGTATTATTTATAGTCATAAATCGTTACACCTTTAACCACACGATTCACTGTACCTGTCGGTGAAGGGGTATCCGGTTTATTTCCAACTTTAATAGATGTTAAAAGTGCGACTGTTTGGGCTACCATGATATCTGCTAATGCTAAATAGCCATCAGGTAATAGAGCAGTTTCTGCGGAATATTCAATAGTTGAACCTGAGAAATTACGTTTGCCAGGTTGAGCAATCGCAAAAACACCCGCCGCAATTTCGTCACCGTGAACTTCTTCTAAGATATCCAAGTCATAATCTCTTGTGTATGGTGTATTATTAACAAAACCAAACATTATTGTTTTTTCATTAATAAATGATTTTGGTCCATGACGGAAGCCCATAGAAGAGTCAAAAATTGTGGCAACTTTACCGGCTGTTAGTTCTAAGATTTTTAATTGCGCTTCTCTTGTCAAACCAGCTAAACTTCCAGAACCAACATAAACAATTCGTTCAAAATCAAGGTTAACAATTTCATTTAATTCTTCTTCACGGGATAGCACTTCTTCACCTAATTTAATTAGAGCGGTTACATAATCTTGTTTTTGCTCAAAAGCTGTTTGATCAAAGAGTAGTAATGTACCCAAGGTCATGCAAGAAAAGCTACCAGTCATCGCAAAACCACCATCATTGGAACGTGTTGGCATTAAGAATAAAAAGCTGTTTTCTTCTTTTTGGCTTATTTGTGCCAGTTGTCCTTCTTCGGCACAAGTAATCGCTAAATGATGAATTGTTTCAACCACTTGATTAGCTACTTCAACTGCCGCTAAACTTTCAGGACTATTTCCACTTCTTGCAAACGAAACTAACAATGTTGGTTCGTCTTTAATCAGATAATCTTCTGGTTTGGCCACAATATCCGTTGTCCCAATACTTTCGAATGAAAAAGCTTGTGTGTCGCCGTGTGCTCGGAGATAAGGTACAACCGTATCACCGACATATTGTGAAGTCCCTGCTCCTGTAAAAATTACTCTTGTGCGTTTTCCTTGCGCTTTGGCTTGGACTTCTTTTAAAAAGTTTTCCAAAGCTGTTTGATTTTCATAATAAAGTGTCACGGTTTCTTGCCAAAGCTCAGGTTGCTGACGAATTTCACGTGTTGTGATTTCCGCTCCTAGTTGTTCTAGTTCTTCTTTTTCTGCTGTAAACATACTTAACTCTCCTAACTATTCCGAATATGGCGTATCTGATAATGAAATTGGTCTGCTCGTGCCACACTCAACGTAAATTCAATAATTTCATTTTTCATGTTATATGTCTGCCGTGCTAAATGAAGGACTGGCGCTCCTTCTGGAATCATCAATAATTTGGCATCTTCTTTTGACGCAATGCTAGCGTATAATTCTTCATCAGCTAAACGAACGGTTTGCTTAAAATCTTCCGAAAATAGATCATATAATGGTTTGCTACGTAGTAATTGATCCGTGAGTGATAAGAAAAATTTCACAGGCAAGTATGTGTCTTCAACCATTAATGGCTCGTTATCAGCAATCCGCAACCGACTTAATTTAAAAACTGCCTCTCCTAACGAAAGATTCAAATGCTGACAAATAAATTTATCCGCTTCCAATTTTTCGAAGGATAATATACGGGTATGTGGTTTTCGACCCAGTCCTTTCATTTGTTCTGTAAAACTATATGCGCCAGCTAAATCAGCGGCCTCTTTTTTTATATCTGAAACAAATGTTCCTTTGCCATGACGACGATAGATGGAACCTCTATTTTCTAGTTCTTGTAGCGCTAACCGGACCGTCGTCCGACTCACTCCATATTGTGCAGTCAATTCACGTTCAGAGGGCAACTTGTCATGAGGAATCATGCATGTTTCGATTCGTTCCTGCAGCAAATCAACAAGTTGATGATACAAAGCTTTGTTTTTAAAGGCATTTTCCATAACTTTCTCCTTTACCCTAACTGGTTATAACCACAAACCAATAGTACGGTGGTTTTTTTTATTTTGTCAATAAAAAGTATTAATAAATATCTTCATACCGCTATAACCTTGAAATGATAACGTTTACATTTTTTATTTTTCTTTATTGTAATATTTTTTCCCTCAAGAAATCATTTTTTTATAAAAAACCATCCTTAAATATGATACCAGTTGCTGGCTTTATTTTAAATAGACAAAAAAGAGTATGAGACAAAAATCACTTTAGATTTTTGTCTCATACTCAAAATCTGAAAAACAGTTCTATCCCGACTTCTTCCTTTCTATTGTTTGGTTCTGGCAACAACTAACAAGTAACTGATTTTACGAAATCCATGACAATATTCATTATTGAGCATATTCAATCCTTCTGCTAATTTTCGTATAAGATAAATATTGATTGAATGTGTTGACACAACGAAAGGCAGTCCTGTTCGCATATTGATCATAATAACGCTTGGTATACCACTGAAATTCTTTCGTCCAAGGTTTGACATGGCCAGTAAAGTGGATAATGGATGGTGCTCTTCTCGTTTCTTCATATTGTCTTTCTCCATAAATAGTCGGATGTTTTTTCGCTTTTGACAGAATATAACCTTGGGCATTCCACTTAGGATGTAACTGGGTCCAACGGTCGTGTAAAACCGCATTCAATGCATCTTGATCATGGAAACGTAATTTATCTGGATTTTCTTCAATAAATCTTAAGACTTTAGTGGTTACATCTAAATTCAACCATTTTTTAACATCGATTAGCAACAAGCCTGAGTTAAAATAACACATAGATTCTGCAGGAATCGCCATTTTTTCCAAACGTTGATGGAACCCTGCATCTTCCACAGCGGCGATGATATTTTCACCTAAATCAACTGTCCATAATTTTGCGACATCATCTAAGGCAATCATGTCACAATCCATATACAACAGCCGTTCGATCTGGCTTCCTCTAAACAACTCTGGAATAGCAATCCTGTAGTAAGCTGTTTTGGGAATTCGCTCACTGGTTACAACATTTTTGAAAAAATGGGGGTTGATTTTTAAAAATGTTAACTCTGCATTGAGTTGGGTATGTTTAATCGTAAAGTACAGTAGTTGCTTGCTTTCAAAATTGATATTGTCATCAATCACATAAAAATGAACAGCTGCCGCTGAAGGACTATTTTCTAAAATTGAAACAAACATAGCAGCAAGATGCGGTACAAAGTTGGTATTGCAACATGAGACAATCGCTAATTCTTTTCTATTTTCCATTTCTTGCACCTACTTTCTTTAACTTGTTTAGATAAAGAGCTGTATAAGGATGATTTTCTAACGTATTCCAAGGTTTATCGTGTCCAGTAAAATGAATAATCGCTGGCTCTTGATTTCCCGCTGTATATAATTTTTGATAGGCTTCATTAGGCGCTTCATGACGATTAAAAACTAAAGACGTCTGCATATTCCATCTTGGTTCTAGAGCTAGCCAATCTTCATAAAGAACAGCGTTTAAAGCATCTTGATCATGATAAACTATGCGGTCCCCATTTTCTTCTAGATACTGAATTGTTTTTTGCGTGATTGCTTTCTCGTTCCATCGGTCAATATCAATAATCATAACTCCTGAATTAAAATAATAATCGGAGGAATCGATGCCCAAACGTTTCAAGGCATATGCTTGCCCAGGATCAATAACCGCGCCAATCGTTTGGTTCACTAATGGCGTATCATACAACTGGACAATATCATCTAAAACAAGCGTATCTGCATCTAAATAAAGAACCTTTTTATAGCTATATTTTTGTAAAAGTGACGGTAAAGAAATGCGTAAGTATGCGGTCGTTGTAATATGATCACTCACTAAAAAATTTTGATACACTTCTTTGTCTGCTGTTAGAAATTCAACAGTTGCATTTTGTGAGTTACTACTAACCGTTTCTCGGAGTGCTTTTTTGCTAGATAGCGACAGCCCATCATCAATCACATAAAAATGAACAGATCTCTCCGCATGACAATTTTCTAAAACAGTTGTCATCATTACATTCAAATAAGGAGCATAATTTTCGTCTGAAGCTGTCACAATTGGCACAATCTTCTGATTTTTTCTCATCAAAACCACTCTCCTCTTTTATTTTTATAGCTAAGTTCCTATTCAGAATAGGCCCTGAAAAACTTATCTGCAAATCATATGCTCATTGTTTTATAATATAATTATAATAAAAATATATTTTATGGCTATAAAATAATTTTGTTTTCCGTTAACAACTATAAAAAAAACAATATTTCTCTTACTTTATCCTCAAAAATACTATTTATTTAATACTTGTTTTACTAATTTTTTTATCTAAAAATCCGCCTGTTGTATTTTCTGTTGATGATAATTTTAAAATGTACAGCGAAACTTAATATAAATTCTAAACTGACTTCTTACTCAATAAAAGAGCGAAAAAGCCTGGGACAAAAATCACTTTGGATTTTTGTTCCAGGCTCAAAACCTGATAAATGGCGAGAACAGAACCAATTCCTTCGAAAATAAACGGTTCTGTCCTGACCTCCTTCACTTCATATATGATTCTCTTTCCCTTCCAAAAATTATCCTTCTTAAATGATCTATGGCGTAGTCGGATAATTTTGGACTGTCGTTTGATTGCCATTTTGACTAAACAAGCTAGTTGATTGTGCATTTTTTTGTTTTTCTACTTCTAAGACTTTGTTTTTTTCAAAAGCCACATCATAGTTGTAGTCCTTTGGTTGCACTTCTTGGAATCCTTGTGGTTTATAAAAACGTAAAAAGTTTTCCTGATTTAATTTGTCAGATAAACTTAACGATTTTTTCACCCAATCGTTATCTTTCGTGACTTCTGCTTTTAAATCTGCTGGAACTTGGTCTAATTTTTTCCCTTGATTATTGTAGATTTCCCCACCTAGATAAGAAAATCGAGGCGTTACAAAATCGCCATTTCTAAAAGGAACCACTTGTTTATATTGAGGAGATAAAAGGTCCGTGCCAAAATGGATATAATTTTTATCATCGACACCTAAAAGATGGTACAGTGTCGGTAAAACGTCAATTTCCCCACCATATTCGTGCATGATTTTCCCTTGCGTATAGCCTGGCATGTAAAACATCAAAGGTACTCTTTGCAATTGCGCATTGTCATAGTTTGTCCACGTTTTTGGATCGCGGTTGAAGGCTTTACATAAGTCCTTGTTGTTCGCATCTGAAATACCGAAGTGGTCACCATAAATAACAAAAATAGAATGATTGTATAAACTTGTTGTTTGCAAGTAATGGAAAAATTGTTCTAGCGATTGATCCAAATAGTGCGCTGTTCGAACATAATCATCCACAATCGAATTGCCTGTGTTCAATTTAGGAAACGGGAAGTTTTGGTCATCCGTATAATAAGGGGTATGATTGGTCACAGTTAAAAACTTCGCATAGAATGGCTGCTGTAAATGTTCAAGCTCACTAGCTGATTCACGCAACAATTGTTTGTCTAAAATACCGTAACCTAGCATTTTGTCATCTTTTGAAAAATATGACCGATCAAAAAAGTATTGATAACCTAAGTTTTTATACACATGGTCTCGATTCCAAAAACTCCCCACATTTCCATGGAAAACAGCGGTTGTATAGCCTTTTTGTCCTAAAACTGCAGGAGCCGCTTCGAAAGTATTGTCTGATCCTAATTGTGTAAAAAGAGAGCCTTGCGGGAGCCCGAATGTTCCTGTTTCCAACATATTCTCCGCATCACTCGTTTTTCCTTGCCCTACTTCATGAAAGAAATTATCAAAACTGATTGTCGCTTTGTTTTGATAGAGCTGATTTAAAAACGGTGTAACCTCTTGGCCTTGGACTTTCATATTAATCAAAAATTGTTGAAAACTTTCTAAATGAATCACAAATACATTTTTTCCTTTGGCAATTCCGGCATACTGTGGATTAAGCGGTAAATTGTTTTGCTTGGTAAATTTCATGATTTCAGGTAATTCGTTTGAACTAGCTTCTGCTCTTATCTCATTTGACATGGCTGTTTTGACACCATCGATGGCTGTGAATGCATCCAAGCCAAGATATTTTACAATATAATTACGGTCAAAAATTCTTTGAAGCAATTGAGGACGATCGGTTTCGCTTAAAAATAAGTTAACCGAAAAGAGCAAGACACTTAAACAACTAATTGAGATCGCCAATCTTCTGTTGATAGGTTTGGTCACAAAGACTTGATGATTCCGTCGCTGTTTAAAAGAGTAAAATACCAAAACGAGCAGCACTAAAGTATCTAGCCAATAAAAGACATCGTGGACTCTCATTAAAGCAAGTAAATCACCAGAAATCCCTTCTGAAACTTTTGAAAAGCCAAAAACAGATTGGATGGTAATAAAGTCAGTGAATTCACGATAAAAAATAATATTCAAATATAAAATTAATGTATTTAAAACATTTAAAAGAGTTAAGCTAAGCATAAATGTTTTATGCTTTTTAAAATACAAACTAAAGCCAAATAATAACAGCGTAGTAGCAACTGGATTGAACCATAAAATTTCTCGCTGGAGACTGCCCTTAACGCCCAATGAGAAATCTAGGTAATACGCCAGAATCGTTTTTGCCCAAAAGAGTAAAACAAAAAATAAAAAGAGTCCTAATCGGTTATTTATTTTTTTCATCTAAGTTTGTCTTCCTTTCCCTTCAAAAAAAATCTTGATTTGTTAAAAATAAAACCTAACTCTGCGCAATGACTTTTTCGCTAGCGGAGAATTGGATAAATAACTTAAAAAGATAATCGCAATGGCGCAACATCCAAATAAAAGCCATACGTTTGTAAAAGGTGTTCGAGTAAGCGAACTAGTAATAGGCTTTGTAATTAAAAGACTTGGTAGCGCAACCCCTAAAGAATTGCCAATTTGCTTACATGTCACCGCAATGGCTGCTGCCGTTCCTGACTGAGAAAGTGGCATTCCTTCAATCGCTGTAATGGTAATCGGTGAATTTAACATCCCAAACCCAATGCCTAAAAAGATATAAATAACAAATAAAATAATCATAGGCGTTGTTTTAGTTACAAATAATTGTAAAAAGCTAACAGCCAACATTGAAATACCACAAAGCATAATAGGACGTTTCGTTCCTATTCTCCCTACCATTTCGCCAGCTCTCGGTGCAACAAGAAAACTAACAAAAGCCAAAGGAATGGTTGATAAGCCAGCTTCCAACGGGCTGAAGCCTCTCATCTCTTGCAAATATAGCGTGTTTAAAAATAAATAGCCGTTATATATGATAAAGCCAAAAATAGCTAAAAAAGAAGCCGATGTAAATGGAATAGATAAAAAGAAGCGCGGGTTGATTAACGGATTGTCAATGTTATATTCATAAATAAAGAAAATGACAATGGCTAAGCAGCCGATTATCCCAGTACTTAAAATATCTGGCGCGAAAAGCCCTTTTCTAGGTAGTCCGATAATGGAATAGATAGAACTAAATAGAAAAAGAATCATCAATGCTTGACCAACAAAATCATTTTTCACCGTTTTCTCTACTTTTGACTCAGGTACAAACTTTTGTGTAAGGATGATTGCCGCAGCAATGATCGGTACATTTACAAAAAAGACATACCGCCAGCTAAAATAAGAAACAATTAGTCCGCCAATAATCGGGCCCATGCCTAAGGAAATCCCTGTAACAGAGCCCCACAAGCCAATTGCTTTCGCACGTTCTAACTTTTCGGTAAATACCTGTGTAATAATAGACATTGCTACCGGATTTAACATAGAACCACCAATCCCTTGCAACATGCGAAACGCAATCAATTGCCCTGGGGTTTGCGAAATCCCACATAGGAAAGACGCTAAACCAAAACAGGCTAAGCCCAATTGAAGGACTCGTTTACGGCCAATTCGGTCTGCTGTAGACCCAGATAACAATAATAAGGATGCTACCATTAAAGTGTACCCATCTGTTACCCACTGTAATGTAGACAGATTCGTGTGAAAATCACTTTGAATGGATGGTAACGCCACATTGACAACCGTAACATCCATGGTCACTACAAACAAACTCATGCAACAAGTATACAAAATAACTTTTTTTCTATCGATCATAAAAACAGTCCTTTCTAGCAACTACATAAAACAGGAAAAGCAACAATGACACTTAAACTTCTAACGACACGATTATCGCAAGTACTCACGTATCAACAGTTCTTTATATTGCTTGCCATTTAGTTATTTTATACTTAAAAAAGTAAATCTTTAGATAGCCAAACTATACACCAGAACCCTTTTAAATTGAACCGTAATAGATACGATTTATCGATTCTTAAGTTATTAAATAATTGAACATTCCGTTCAGAAATATCGAACAGTCCCATAATTGAGCATCTCTTTTAAACAATGAACATCAAAAATAACCTTATCCGCAGCAGAAGTAAATCTAAGCGAATAAAGCTATTTTTGGTAACTATTCCAAAGTAATTTTAATGGCTAAGTCTCTAGCAACTTTTGTAAAGTTGCCTTGATTTGACCAGGTTGGACAAAAACCGAACTGGAAACATTTCGGTATAAATAAAATTTTTGTTTTCGTTCAATCGGTAAAAAGAAGAGTTTAGAATCAATTTCCTGCAGTTGTTCTTTCCGAAGAGAGATTACCGCATAAACTCCTTTACTTTTTTCAATGAGACGAGTAAGCATCAACGTATCGTAGCAACAAACAAGCGGACTTGTTAATTGCAACATTTCTAGCACACTCTTGGTAGCTTCTAAATGATCTAAGTGATGCGGCAAAAATAGAAATGGATAGTTGGTCAAACAGGTGAAGCCTTCTTCCTCAATTTCTTGTTTAATTTCTCTTGAAACACAAAGATACATTTTTAGTTCAATTAATTGTTCTTTCTTTAAAACTGGACTATTCACATCTGCAGAAGTAATCACAAAATCCAACTCATGATTCTCCAATTTATTCAATAACTCAAACGATGAACCATGGTAACATTCCCAAAAACGATTCAGTTGATCCTCATTTTCTGTCACTTTATACATCAAGGACGTATTTCCAAAACCTAAACGCATCACTGGATTCTCAATCATTTCATGCAAATTAAGTTTCATTTTCTTGGCCTCGTTTAAAATGATATATACAGATTGGACGATTTTATCCCCATAGGAATTTAACGTCAAAGAATTACCGTTACGGTCAAAAAGTAAATGGCCCAATTCACTTTCCAAATCTTTTAATGACGCACTTAAGGTTGATTTACTAACATGGAGTTCAGAGGCTGCTTTGGAAATACTATTATATTTTGCAATGGTATAAAAATATTCTAATTTTTCAATAGTCATCTTTTGTCATCCCTTTTATTCAAATTCATTTGCCCACGCAACCTGTTCAAAACACGCCTCACTCTTTATTAATAGCGTAGTTATTTTTGCTCTAATAAGCTATGTCCATCTTGTTATTTTTCTATAACTAATAGTAGATGAATATGAAAGTGCCTTTGGTAAAACTTTTTCTCGGAAATAGCATGAACATTCGCAACAAATTCAGCTTATTAAAAAAGGCGTCTAGCTTTTTCTATTTTACGCAAATTTACTTAAGAAATTCCATTTCAATTCTTCTCTAAAAAAGGTAAGATGGACACAACAAATGTTTCAGTTTCCATCCCCATTTACTTTAAGGTTCAGCGTTATCTACTAAGTATGAAGAATGTCAAAGAAAGGTTAGGTACTCCCAATGAAAATCAACTATTTAGGTACGGGTGCAGCAGAACGGATTCCAGGAATTTTTTGTAATTGTAAATTATGTAAGTATGCTCGAGAGAAAAAAGGACGAGAAATTCGTACACAAACTCAATTAATTATTGATGATGTCCTGCTGATTGATTTTCCAGGGGATTCTTATTTACACTTGTTGCAGTATGACTTGTGTTTTGCAGAATTTGACTCTTTACTAATCTCTCATTGGCATTCCGATCATTTTTACGGCGAGGATTTGGCTTATCGAATGTCTGGTTATGCATTAGATATTCCCAATCGTTTAACTGTTTACGGAAATGAAGCAGTTAAGACGTTTTATCAGCGCGCCTTTGATTTAGAAGGTCGCCAAGACGATACCCGATTACAGTATCAGGTTATTCAGCCCTACAAATGTTTTACTATTGCGAACTATACGATTTATCCCCTTCCTGCACAACATGGAAATTTCAGTGAAGATTGTTTTATTTTCGTTATAGACGATGGTAAAGATGCTTTTTTATCCACCCATGATACAGGTTACTTTACGTCAGAAATGTTTGAATATCTTGAAAAGAGCCACTTACTTCTTAGTATTGTTTCTTTAGATTGTACTAGTCAAACAAACGAAACTGGCAATAGTCATATGAATTGGGAAGAAAATTTAAAATTAATTGCAGAATTAAAAGAAAGAAAACTCGTCACAGATAAAACGATTTACGTTGCCAACCATTTTTCTCACAATGGCGGCTTGTCTTATGCGGAGATGGCGGCTTTATCTCAAAAGCATGAAATCATTACGAGTTATGATGGTTTAGAAATACTAACTTAATCGGATTATTTGCCTTCTTTTCAGCACTATTATATGCTTTTAACCGATAATTACAAGGTACTTTTATCGTAACTTACACTATCTTAAAAAACAAAAATACTCGAAATTTCCCGTGATTCTGGAAATTCCGAGTATTTTTATGGTTCTTTACGCTGCTGGCACAGCGGATAAACGTTTATTTTCTTCTTCATCCACTCGATTGACAATAAAGTTATAATTCACTTCATTTAGTCTTTGACCATGATTTCCTGTTTGCTTAATGCCACCATTGGAATGAACACCAACTACTTCAAACCGAGCATTATAGATTGGTGAACCAGATTGACCACCGGTTGTATCGATATCATAAAATAGTAATGGATTTTCTAAGTCTGTAAAGTTAGATGTAAACAAATCATTTTCATGAGACCATTGTGTGTGGTTTTTCTCACCTGGATAGCCTGATATTGTGACATGGGCATCTGAAGATTCAAACTTTTTCAAAACAAATGGCGTTAAAATTTCTCCCAACTCTGGGCCATCTGGACGATCGTTTTGTTTGCCGACAGTCACGACCGCAATATCCGCATTCGGGGAAAAAGCTACATCAATCACTTTGAATTTGCCAAATGGTGTCGCACTGCCATCTCGACCTGGATAAAACCAAGCATCATCTTTGGCATTCGGATTTAATACTTTGGCATTCTTAAAACTTTCAGCCACATGATTATTGGTGACAATTGTATTAGTTCCAACAACAAAGCCTGTTCCTAAAGAAATATAGCCTGGTTTACTGGCAGGGGAAATGATTCTTCCGATTGACGCAAAAGGCGCTTCGGTTGTATCTGCCACTTCTTGTCTTCTGTCTTCAGGGTCCAGTAACGATCTTTTTTGTCGTGAATGACTTTCGGCAGGAACGATATACTCTTCTGCATTTGCAGAGAGGCTAAAACCGGCTATCAAAGTTACTAAAATCAGAAACAAAAAACCAGCACTAATTTTTCGTATGGAGAACTTTTTCATAAGATTATGCCACTCCTTATCCATTTTTATTTAATTGGGGAATTTTTTTCATTCATTGACCAGAACAGATTCACTTGGTTGGTTTACCTGAATGTCTTCTTTAGCTCCGATTCCAGCAGAGTTAAAGGCTGCTGACACCACTGAAGCTGCTTCATCGCCATATTGAACTTTTGCAGCAGCAAGCATCGCATCACGAGCATCACTGAATTGTGCTTTAGGTGTTAAGTAATTTACTAACGAGCTGTAGAAAATAGTCTGTGCTTTTTCAATGCCTAAGTTCTGGATAATGGTGTAACCAATCCGATTAATAATTCCACTGTTATAATGAACACCGCCTTGATCATAATAAGGCGTTCCTTTATACCGTGCTCGATCGTCGTATTGAGCCATGGTTTCTGGTTGTCCGTGTTTACTTGGCGTTTGTAAATTTCGAATACCTGTTTTTCGGTCAACACTCTGAGTATCCGCACCAATTTCTGGATTAGATGCACCCGAAATAATATAACCCATCAAATCAGAATAAGATTCATTCAACGCACCTGATTGTCCTAAATATTCTAAACCGGCAGTATGTTCCGTCACACCATGTGTCATTTCATGACCAACTACATCTAAAGAGGAAGCATACGTTTTTCCTGTTGGTGTACTTGTTTCACCATAACGCATTGCTTTTCCATCCCAAAAAGCATTGTCATAAGCATCTGGATGTTGTTCATCAACAACTGACAAGATGGGCATCCCTCGATCATCAATACTGTGTCGTTGGAAATGATCTTCATAATATGTTTTCACAAATTTTCCATGCGTATAGGCGTCAACAGCATTCTGATTTAATGTCGCTAGTGATGGCGCTTGAATAATAGAATAATTATTTTTGCCATCAACTACTGCATGGTAAACCCCTGTGTTATCCGTTCCGTGTAAAGCAATTCCCGTATTGCTTTTTTCAACTGGTACATTAAACGCTACTTGAAAAGAGTTTTTTAACGTTACTTCGCTACCGACATGTTCCGTTAAATCTTGTTTTTCCATAATTGTTCCATCTGTAGCGTTCACTTTATAAACCAATGATACGGGGTCACCAGTTGGTGAAGAAGTTACTCTGACTTTATAAAATAATTGCCCTTCATTATTTACACGTTTGTCAATAGCTAAAAAGACAAGATCTTTAGTTTCCGGATTATCAGAAGCAATAATTTTTTTAACTCCTTCTTCACCGATTGCATCAACCGATTGAATTTTCACAACTTGATCAACTGGATTTCCTGTAACACTTGTTACTGCACCATTTTTATCTAAATGAATAATTACATTATCTGAATCAACAGTAACGCCTTCCGTTTGCTTCTCTAACTTAAGATGCTTCATCCTCCACGCATCTTCTTTTCGATCTACAACCGTATATTGTTCAGCAGCTGCCTCAGAAATTGCCTCCTTTTCCAACTTCGATAAAACTGTTGAAACTTCACTTTCTGAATAAACTTGTTCTTCTGCTGCTACAAAAAGTGAAGAAAATAGACATGAACTTCCAACAAAGATGCCTGTACCTAAAATGTATAAAATTTTATTTCCCTTCATTAAACGATTAACTCCTTCCCCAGTTTCCTTTTATTTCTTTTCCCAACAAAAGTATTGCTTTATCTTCCCTAATCTTTCCCGTTAAACGACCGCCCCTTTCCCTGCGTGAATATTTTGTTGCTATTTTCATTATAGATAACTACCTAACCGGCACTATCTAAATTCCTTAATTAGCCGACATTTTTCCCTGTATTGCCCCTCATAACTCAATACCATAGTAAAAAAGTTGTTAACAAATTCATTCGTTAACAACTTTTTTACTATTATGTTTTTTTTCAATAATTAAATGTTGAGTGACCGATCCTTCATTGAAGGACGTTTGTAAATCAAATTGATCTGAAAAATCAACAATTTCTTTTACATATAACAATCCCCAACCATGCTCTTCAGGGTTACTTTTAGAACTAAATTTGGTTTTCTTCATAACCCTAAAATCAAATTCGGCTTGAACACTATTTGTTATCACAAACTCTTGTGTTTCATTTTTATTGAAAATTGAGATAGCGAACATTTTCAATTCTGATTTTGCACTGTTTTCAATCGCGTTATCTAATAGAATAGCCAACAAACGAATCACAACCACTAAGTCGATTGATGTATCAAGAATAAATACTTCTGGCACATCAACAATCACTTTTAGTTTTGCTTGCTTTGCGGTATTAATTTTCATACTTATGAGTGCCTTAAGTTCCATATTTTTCAAACGATTTAACTTCATAAGTTCAAATTCTTCATTATCAATAATTTTTTTGGTTGGTGCAATCGTTTCTTCATAAATTCTTTTGATTTCCAGAATATCTTCGTATGAAATAGCAATTTGTAAACTATACAATAAATTTTTATAGTCATGACGAAACATCGCTAGCTCTTCGTTAATGGATTCTATTTTTTCAGTATAAATCGTTAAATTATTCAATAATTGAGTGTTGATACGTTGTTCTTCCAAATAAGCTTCAATGACTAAACCAATCAGAATTAAAAATAAACCTACACTTATTAATAACTCCAATTTAGAACTATTTACCGTGACAAATCCTCGCATAAAGTCAGGTGAAATCTCTGGCGAAATCAAAAACACAAAAAGTAACAACAGAATCAACAATAAAAGTAAACAACCAAAAAAAATTCGGCTATTTTCTAACACACGATTTAATCTTAAAAAAACACTATTGGGAATTTTTAAAGCAATCCAGATATTTATAAGCAACAGAAGAACATTTGAGGCAATCCATAATAATTTATTTTGATAAATCTGTTGAAAAAAAACACTTAAAATCGTTTGCTCCGTGTAATTGATAAACGAAACCATAAGCAATGTAAAAACGGATAAAAATATCGCTTTAAAAATTGAGAACCTCTTTTTGTGAATGAGTAAAAATCCTGTAAAAACAACGACTGTCAGCGCATAAATCAACCAAGAGTAGCCCAACATTAATGCCGCAAACGAACAAAGATTAATGACAATAAGCAATGAAAGTAACGGTATTTTACATTCAATCTTGATCAATGTTACTCGTAAAAAGACAAAAACGATAAAGCTAGATACAAGCAAAACGTTAGTAGCTAATAACAACAAAATCATTTTTCAATATTCTTTTTAGGTTTTTCAGTTTGTCCCATCCATTGTCCAAATATATTGGGCGAATTTTGATTTAATTTAGGCTTAGTTCCCACACCATCACTGACTTTTGCAACTCTTTTTTCAATAACATTTTTAATTATTTTTTTACCAAATTTCATAAAAACACTTCCTTCAATTAAATTTTTTGTTACAGGGAGTATCATCAGACCTTGGATGACGAGACCGTAGAGTATTACTGAAGCAATCTTTTCTTTGACAAACAGACTACATAAAATAAGTAAACACACCCTTATAAGGCTTTGCTTTTTGAGCACGTTTAAATCAGATGGTTGAACAGGTTCAATTGCTGTTCCTTGTGGCGCATACCAATAAAATAATACAACTAAGAGGCAAATCAATAGAATTTTATAAATAAACGGTAAGCTCACAGAAGAATTTTTCAATACAAATGGTATGGCGACATAGATAACAATGCTTTCTAGACGACAGAGCCATTTAGTTTTTGCATGCCATCCACCTGCGACAGGCCGTAAAAAAATCAGTACGACGTATACAATAAAGGTTTCGCTTAACGTCCCAAATAAAACTGATAAAATCAGAATCATCAGAAAATTAAATAAGCCAGAAAAATAAACGGTTAGATAATACTTTGTCCATTGTGTTTTTCCTGATTGATCTTCCTGATCCATATCCATAATATTTTTTAGAATCCAATCGATTAGCATATCGCCCTCCTCTTCAAGTATTGCACTAAATTATAACGAATATAGCGACTAATAGATAGATAATTCCTTAATTAGTCATTATCCCTCCCTAAGTAAGAAATAGTGCCTTGACCTGAGTATAATATCTTCTTGAGACTGGTACTTCCGTTCCGTCTCTCATAGTTAAAAGATGCGTTTTATAATTTAATTTTGACGCATATTTTTTATTGATGATGATTGATTGATGGACTCTAATCAAATCTGGATGCAGTTGTTCAATTTTTGATAACGTTCCATAAAATTCTCTTTTAAAATTTTTACCAACCATTGACACACGATGATCGTATTCCGTTTGAAAGAAATAAATATCATTAATATCCATTTTTATAGAAGACGCTTTTAAGTTAATGATAATATATTCACTTTTTGTCTTTATATTTTCTTTTTGTTGAATATATGCATCGACACATGTTTCAACCTCTTTTTGGAAATCTAGAAAATCCACGTTCTTTTGAATAAATTGAAGAGCTGAAACCATATATTTGTAGGAAGTTAAAACTAATTCTGTGTGAGTAGAAATAAATACAATCAGACTTTCACTGTCTGTTTTTCTGATTTCTTTGGCAACCTCAAATCCTGCCTGGATATGATTGTTCATTTGAATATCTAGGAAAAAGATATTTAGTTGGGCGTCCTGGTGTGCCACTTGTAATAATTCATCTGAACGTGAAAATAAATGGATTGTTTCATTATAAATATTTCTTGCATGTAGGATATTTGTTACCAATGCTTCTAACGCTTTTGCTTGAATAATTTGGTCTTCTAATATATAAATAGCCATTTGTTCACTCATCCCTTTCTCAAGAAGATATAAAATTACACAACAAAAGACAAATGATTATAATGTTCAATCAATTTATACACCAATAAAAGAGATAAAAAATTGATTGTCTGTTAGTATATTCACATAAATTTAGTATAGCGATTTCAGTAGTTTCCTGCAAACAAAAACATAAAATAACAAAGCATCAAGAAAGAGTACTTTGGACTATTCATCTTTTGCTAACGAATCATGAGGACTATTGTCTCTTCGTTGATGAAAAACAAAGAATCAACCGCCAAACTGTTCTTGTCATTTTATACATGACAAAATCAATTCATTGGTCGATTCTGGTTATTTTAATTTGTTAGTTCACACATGGATCATTGTGCTAATTTTTTACTTAAACATCCACAGTTCTTCCTGTTGAATGAGTCGATTAAGCGCCAATGTAGGTCACGCCACTACTATAAGCAATTACATTAGGTAAGACACGATACGAAATCGTTTGATCATTGATGACATTGCTTTCAGAAATAATGATTCCATCAGAAGTGACCGCTTCAACAAAAGCAACATGTCCATATTGATTATCTGCGCCAGCAACTCCTGGTTGGAAACTAATCGCACGACCAGCTTTAGGCAATGAACTAACTTGATAGCCTAATGCACGTCCTTTTCTTCCCCAGTCACTGCCATTTCCCATAAATTCATCCACAGAAGTGCCCAACTGTTTGAAACGATTATAGACATACCACGTACATTGGCCCACGGGATAGCTACCACTTCGATTATAATTGATCCCATCATAGACTGGAAAATGCATTTGTTGCTGTTCCGCTTCCGACAGCTCATTTTTAGATTGGATAATCAAACCGTCCACTGTTTTTGGTAAATCAAATTGCGTTAAGTTATAAACCGCAATTAACGAATTTAATTTATTATCGTATTGCTTGTCTGTTGCATATTTACCTGTTAAAAAACGCGTTGCTTGAAGGTAGTTTTTGGCTTCCGAACGCCACGCTGGTTTATAAAAATCTTGATTTCCGTCAATCCCTTGTCGGAGTAATTGAACATAATCTTGCAGTGAGTCATTATAGCCACCGTAATCGCGAAACCCAGCGGAAATTGTATAAAGTTGGCCCCTCTGATCAGCCTCTTTTGTTGAAAAGCTAACACTATTTCCTTGGAACGAACCTTTCACGCCAAAGAGATTATAATAAGGTTCTTTGGCTAGTTGACTTTCGCCAGAGCCACTTTCTAAAATAGCCTGAGCTATCATCACTGATGCAAAAACATCGTATTTTTCGCCAAGTTCTCTGGCTGTCTCACCAATTTTTTTAATAAACGCTGTGGTTTGTTCTGACTTCTGCATTTCAAATGACGCACCATATGTTGCTAAAACTTCTTTACCATACTCCGTTAATGTGAACTCCTTAAAAGGATTAGTCACTACCAAGCGTTTTTCCTCTTTTGAGTCTGGTTGTTGTTTGGCAGTATAGATATTCTCTAACTGAGCGATTACTTCTGGTTTCTCTTTAGAATCCGCTTCCGCTGCGGCAATTAAATATTTTCCTTGGCCAAGATAAACACCATTTTGAAGCGTTTTTCCTTCAGCTGTTTGCCAAAAAATCAGATCACCAGGTTCTGCCTCCTCTATAGAACGAACTTTACCAAATGTCATTTGTTCTTGCGGCGTACTGCCAATGTCTATTTTAAATAATTGTTGGTAAATTTTTTGGGCAAGGAAACTACTGGTCAATACTTGCTCCGTCAAATTAAATTCTTTTTTTGTTTTCCCAACGTGTCTTAATGCTTCAGCCACCACAACTGCCCGTTTCTTTTCGCCAAAAGACGACAACAGTGGAAGTTCGTAGCCTTTTAAATTTGAAGAAGCGATTTCATCTACTTTGAGGGACGGATTTAACGATACAGCCTGATTTTCTTCAACAACGTTATTGGTGGCTTCAGGAACTTGAATAGGTTCTTCAGGTTCTTGCTTGGTCACAGGAACTTGTGGTGGTTGCGATTGTTCAACAGGCTGCGTGATTTCTGATGATACCGTTGGCTCTGTAGGTCCTTTTTTTGTTTCAGAATTAGTATTTGTGGTTGTCGTTTCTGTCGTTGAATGACTCGTTGATTCGGTAGTCGTATCGGTAAAACTACTTGATTCAGATGACGAACTACTAGTGGACGTTGTCGATGTAGCAACAGTTGTTTCGGTTACTTTTTCTTCCGAAGTAATTGTCGTTTCCGAGGACAGAGCTGTTTGTAGCGAGCTACTTGGTAATTCTGCAGCCAACGTAACAACTGGAGCGACTTCCAAACTCAGAAGAACGAGAATACTTGTTAAAACAAGTAGTTGATTCTTGATTTTCTTTCTTTTCATTCGTAAAAATCCTCTCCTATTACTTACTTGCGCATTTGCACACTGTTTTTGTACAAATGCGCCTTGTAAGTTAATGATACGCTAATTTTGGTCTTTTTTATTTTTGAAGAATAATTTTCCTAAACCAATACTTACTATCAATAGAAAACCACTAATTGACCAGATTGGCGAAACAACTTCATTTGCTTTTGGCAAAGTACCAGAAGTGGTGGTTTTCGTTGTCGTTCCACCTGCTGCTGTGCCCTTTCCTGGACTGGTTACGCCACCAGTCCCGCTAACCGTGCCATGATTTCCATTGTTGCCTGTAGAGTTGCTACTGATTGGCTCTTCTGCCATTGCTTCAATGGCTTGTGCTAAAATACTTAAACATTTGTCCACAGCTTCTTGCGTCGCATTTGGGTCCTCAACAAGTGCTTTTGCTTGTTTAATTGCTTCAGCTAAAGCTTCTTGCGATGCTTTTGTAAATTGTTTTCCTGCTTTAGGTTTCAAGGTTTCTGCTTTTTGAAGCAGTTCTTTCAACTTTGTTTTATCCGTTTGAAGGACTTGTTCCTCTAAACTATCCAAAGCAGTTTTTACATTTTTTTCAGCAGTATCAATTTGTTCTTGCCGAGCATTTTTATCAGCTAAAATCCCTTCCGCTTGGTCAATTGCTTCAGTTAAGCGCGCTTTAGACTCGCTGGTAAATTCTTTTCCGGCAGATGGTTTGATTGCTTTTGCTTTGGCTATCATTGCCTCTAAGGCTTTTTTATCTGTAACTAACGCTTCTTCTTGTAACCCATCGATGGCACTAGTTAATTCAGCAACCGCTTCATCAATCATTTTTTGATTAGCTGCTGGGTTTTCCAATGTGTTTTTAGCTGCTAAAAGCGCTTTTTGTAAATCTTGTAACGAGGAGGCAGTAAATTGGTGCCCTTCACTTGGAGTGACTTGCTGCGCTCGTTTGACAACTTCTTGTAATTGGTCTTTATTTACAAGTGGTACTTCTTTTAATTGAGCCATTGCAGTTTCCAATGCGTTTAGAGCCGCTGAGACTTCTTCTTTTGTCGCCGTTTCTTTCGCTACGATTGCTTCAGCCGCTTGAATTGCTTCTTGCAATTGTTTTTCTGTTTCTTTTGTAAATTGGTATCCTTCTTCCGGCTTTCTTCCTCGGGCTTGAGCGATTTGCTCTTTTAAGGTTTCCTTATCAACGGCGACGGGTTGTTCTTTTAATTGTGCAATTGCTTCACGCAATGTTTTAGTCGCTTGGTCTATTTCTTCTTGGGTAACTTTTTCTTGAGCAAATACTTTTTGAGCTGCTGCTAATGACTCTTCGAGAACTTTTTTAGTTTCTTCGGTGAATTCTTGCCCATCACTTGGTTTCTTCGTTAGCCCCTCTTGAATTGCTTTTTCTAAATCAGCTTTATTCGCTACATCAGGCATTTTTTCCAACTGTTCTACAGCCTTTTTTAGGTTTTCCACAGCAGCAGAAACGTCTGTCTGTGTGGCTTGTTCATTGGCTAGAACAGCTACTGCCTCATCTAAGACTGGTTTAAAAATTGCCCAAGTTTCAGGCGTATATTCTTTTTCGACACGTGCTTGATTTAGCGTAATTAGCGCTTGTAATAACTCTTTATCTACTAGCTCTGTGGGCTTCACTGTTACAGAAAAATCTGAAAGTGTGGCTTGTTGGAATCCTTGGCCTACTAATAAGCCTTGACTCATATCAAATTGTAATGGCTGCTCAACAGTTGTCGCACGTTTTACGCGAGTTGTTTCTTTTACTTTAACTTTAAAGGTAACTAAGTCCATTGAACCATTTAACAATTGTTTATTTCCTTGATTACTAAGAACTAAATACAGATTCTCCACATCATTTGAATGTTTCCGATATTTAGAATAATTTTCCATTTGTTTTGTATTATTCGTGGTTGCAGGCTGACCGACAAGTTCAAATTTGCTAGAATCAAAGGACATTTTTGTGCTTAACGCATTAATGTTTTTTAAGTCTTGACCTTTAAGTGTAAAGGTTAATGTATCGCCAGGAAGATAAGTATCCTTGCCATTTTCATTAACCACAGCAAGGGATAAACCGCCCGCAATTTCTTCGACATCAGGTATCTCAATCCCACCATCTAATTGTCGTAAAACATAACTGATATCATAAGCATCAATTACCCCATTTTTATTTAAATCACCTTTTTCAACATAGCCATTAAAGTCACTGTCCACAGATTCTAAGCCTGTATAGTTTCGATAACTCATTGCATCATTTTCATCAATCGTTCCATCGTTAGTAATGTCTCCATGTAAGATTCCTTCTGTTCCTGGTTGTTTGTAAAAGAGCATCTCACGACCAGAGCCAAAATTACCCACCGATTTTAATACCTTCATTTCAACAAAACGATACGCTTGGTCCTTCGTTTCAATGGTTTTTGTCAAAGCATCTTGCTTCCAGTTAATAGGTTCTGAAAACTCTGTCCAATTAGCTCCATCTTTCGACGTCCGATACTGGAGTTGCAAAATATTTCCGTTGCCGGCATTGTCTCTTGGCAAGTATTCAATTTTATCCATTTGATACTCCGCACCAAGATCAAATTTTAAAGACAAGAAATTTCCATCACTTGGATTAGCGATGCCGGTTGACCAGTTCGTATGCCAACCTGTACTCAAATCTTTATCTGTTAATTTCTTCAATTCTGCGCCTGGTTGTTCTGGTAAATTACTTGTTGCTTTGACTTGATTAATTGTTTCTTTATAGGGATCATCTTGTGTTTTTCCTTTAATCGGTTCACTCCATTCAGAGACCCCGTTTTTTCCAACAGCTCGAACTCGAAAAGTATGTTCGCTTAGGAAGGAAAATCCATCAAATGTTGCTGTATTCGTTTGAATATTTCCGAAAACAGTCCCGTCACGCTCTACTTCATAGCTTGTTGCCTCAGTTACTTGATCCCATTGAAGAGTCAAAGAAGATGGCGTTGTTTTTTCTTCATTGATTGCGACATTTGCCGGAATAGTTAACTGGTCATCGACCGTTGTATTTCCTCCATCAACCGTTCCTTTATTAATGAAACCTTTGACAGTTATTTGAACATCTTTGGCGGTCACAGATTGTTTCGCTAGTTTTACTGATAACGCTGATTGGTTCAGTTTTTCTCCTGAAGCTTCAGAAAGATACTGATTCACTTGGAATTCTTTATCAAAATAATATAGATTTGTGCCAGCTAAAAATTCTTCTTTATTAGCTGCTTGTTTCAAGGTTACTTCTGTTCCCCCCACCATTGCTGTTACGCTTTCGGGTGCTTCTGAAGCTAGCAAATCAAGCGTGGTGTTTCGTTCATCAACAAAGCCTTTGTAACTTCCTTTTGTCGGTTCGATAGTAACGGTCAGATCCCCTTTTTCGTTTGATTTAGGGCCTTGACTATTTATTTTAGTCGTAGCTGATTGCCCAGCTTCATAACTAGTTGAAATTCCGTCATCTTCATACATATTAAAAGAAGTGGCGCCATTTGGATAAATCAAGAAAGATCGTTGATCCCGTTGGATTTCCTTTGGATTGTTGTTTGGATTCGTCATTGGGATAATACTGCCATCTTTGACGAAAACGGGCACCTTCCAGAGCGGTGTTTTTACTCCATTTAAGACACGGCCACCTTGATATTTTTCGCCTGTAAATAAGTCAACCCAGACTTGTTTTTCATCTGGTAAGTAGATTCCATCACGGATTGAATTTCCTGCCTCATCTTGATTGCCATTATAAATTGGGGCAACGAGTAAATTGGGTCCCCACATATATTGGTATTGAGAATCTTTTGTATATGCTGTTCCTTCATTAGGAAATTCTAAAGCCATGGCCCGTACCATTGGTAGTCCATCAACTGATTCCTTGGCAATACTGTAGTTATAAGGCATCATCATTGATTTTAATTTTAGATACGCTCGGTTCAAATCTGTGGCTTCTTGATCAAAAGCAAATGGCGTTTTTGGATTGGAGCCCCAGCCGTCCATATTTAGCTGCACTGGTGTAAAAGTTTTCCATTGGAAATCACGTATGTTGACCTCTTTATTTTTTCCACCAAAAATTCCATCCATATCTGAACCAACATTTGGTTGGCCAGACAACGAAGTCCCGATATATGTTGGGATATGGAAGCGAATATATTCCCATTGACCACCCGTTTGATCGCCTGTCCAAATACCAGCGTGCCGTTGGGTTCCGTCCCAACCATCTAATGAAACAATCATCGGACGAACTGCGCCGTCTGTTTCTTTTACAAAAACATTCGCGGCATCTTCTACACCATTTAAGCCAAAGGAATACCCATACCCAACCCACGCCACGTCAGTTTTGAGAGCTTTAACACCAGCGACACTAACTTCTTTCGCAATATCCCGTTCTCCTTTTTTAGGATTTTTAGGATCCGCTGGATGGAGATTAGATTGGGTCCACAGCCCCACTTCAACACCATTGGCTTGAGCATACTCTGTAAATTCTTTTAAGTTTTGTACATCGCCGTCCAATGAATCTGTTTGGCCATAGCCAGCACCGTAACCGTCATTTGGCAAGAACCACCCTAACGGCATATCGTTTTTCTTATATCGATCAATAACTGCGCGTGCAGAAAATTGATAATTCTCTTTTTCTCCATTTAAAGATTCTAGCGTGCCATTTAAGTTTCCTAGATCGCCTGGTTGGTATTCTTTGTAAAAATTACCATCTTCAAACTTAACTGCTCCCGCGGTTCCTTCTGCTACTTTCACCCAATAGTCCCGATTATACGCGTTTAAATGCGCTTCATAGAACCCGTATTCTGGCATCAAAGCTGGTTTCCCGGTTAATTCATAGTAATCTTTTAAAATACCTGCTGAGGAATCATTAAAGAAATAAAAAGCATCAAAATCTGTTCCTTCGTGCGTTGTTGTGGTTGTTTGTGGATCATGACTGCCAAAATCATAGTTGCCAGGTTTCCATGTATTTCGAACAACGCCATACCCTGCAGTTGACCAATAAAATGGGTTAGGCGATGCTACTCCGCCATCTACCCAATTGTTCGTATTGACAATCTGGATAGCTGTTCCTTTATGCGTAAATCGACCATTTTGAGTTCCTCCGCCAAAATAATTTTCTTGACTACTTTGTTTTAACGTTTGTGTAGCTTTATCATTTTTAAAGGATAGCGGAGCGGTTTCTTCTAAAATAACTTGATTCTTTTTCTTGTCTAGAACCTTCATTAAAGCGCTTTCTTTTTCGAATATAATTTTTAAACCATTATTTTCTAGAATAAATTGGTTTCCTGAATCTGTGATGTTCGTTTGCTCAAAGGCTTGTGTGCCATAGTCGGCCATTGTTTTAGCCGTAATTTTCGCAACATGCTTTGGATCATTTGGCGTTGGATATTCTTCAAATTTACCAGTTGGATCTAGATGATAGCGAAAAAGATGGTCGTTTAAAATACCAATTTGTGCTTTTTTTCCAGAAGCATACGTAATGACAAAGTTTTTCTCCGCTTTTTCAATCGACACAATTGCTCCGACTGACGTTGCTGAATCAGCTACGTCTTCTTTTGCTGTTTGCTCTTGCGCATCAACCATTTGAGAATCCATCGTAACAAACGAATGGAACGCCAATACAGACGAACTCACTAATAAAAATGTCAACCAGTGCTTTTTACCGTAAATTTTTTTACCCTGATACTCTTTGTTCATTTTTTCCTCCTTAAAATTGCTCCCCATAGAATAGTTCCGACACAATTACTCACAAAATCCAAAACCCAACAAAGTTTTATCCAGATGAAAAGTCATAATGATTTTCTTAGTTTACTGAGACTGTTAGAAAGTCAGTTTCAGTAACCCCTTCCTAAACACATCCTTTCAATAAATTATTAAATGAAAACAATCCATTTTCATCTTATATAAAAAATTTAGTACAGAATCACAATTTCCAATGAATGCGTTTTTCATTTGTTGACTACCAATTTTTCACTTTTTTAATAACATAATTATCGTATGATGGTTTTTTTGTGTTTGTCAACGGTTAATTATAGCAGCCACCATTAACAAGTATTAACCCTTGATAAACCTGTTCATTCACTTATAATGATGATTTTATTGCGAAAATATCCACATCAGAAAAAGAAAGACTTTTTTCAAAAATCTAATACCTGTTGCTCAAATTTAGTCTATTTAAAAATAATCAACACCCTCCTGCTCAGCAAGAGGGTGTTAATTACTCGTTTTTTAGTGATTGATTTGACTTGCTGGTGTGAAAAGCAAACTAATGATTATGCCAACTATCAGTACCGCTAGCAATATAAAAATTAACTTTCCAAACCGGTGATAGGGATTGATCGAAAGCCCAATCCCATAAACTTTCGGAACCCACAAAGGAGGCGTTGGATTATCTTTTTGATCTTTATAGGCTATCTTTAAAATCTGCCACGCAAAATACAACAATGGTAAAACCATAATTACCCCAACTATACCTAGCCATTTTGCTAATGAGTCACTAGTATGCAAAAGACTGATTGTCAGAATTGGTACAAACAAAAGAATAAAGCTAATTGTGGCTCCCACTTGTGCTTGTTTAAGCAGTCGTCTCTCACGGAGAGTAAGATTCGCAAACATTCCATCCATCCTTTCATGGTTTTCAGATTAAATCAACGAATCACTAAAAAACTAAATTAACTGCGAAAATCAATGACCATGCGCCCGCGAATTTTTCCTTGTTCCATTTCTTCAAAAATAGCATTAATTTCTTCTGGTTGGCGTGTTTGACAAACAGGAACAACTTTTCCTTCTGCACCGAATTGGAAAGCTTCGCTTAAATCTTGACGGGTTCCAACTAACGATCCGACTACGTGAATGCCATCAAGAACAAGACGTGGAATAGATAAATCCATTGTCTCAACAGGCAATCCAACGGCGACAACCGTTCCTCCCGCACGGACTGCATCGACTGCGCCATTAAATGCTGATTTAGCTACCGCAGTGACTACTGCTGCATGAACACCGCCAATTTCTTTTTGAAGTTGTGCAGCAAAATCAGGATCTTTAACTGGATTAATTAAAAGATCAGCACCCATTTCTTTCGCAAAAGCTAACTGATCATCATTCACATCAACAGCTACTACTTTGGCATTAAAGACATGCTTGGCATATTGTAAAGCTAGATTACCTAGCCCACCTAATCCTGAAATCATTAGCCATTGACCTGGACGAATCCCAGATTCTTTTATCGCTTTGTAGGTTGTTACCCCTGCACAAGTAATAGAGGAAGCTGGCTCTGATGCTAAATTTTCTGGCACTTTCACTGCATAACCGTCTGTGACGATGCATTCTTCGGCCATGGCACCATCAACTGTATATCCAGCATTTTTTACTGAACGACAAAGCGTTTCTCGACCAGAAGTACAATATTCGCAATGCCCGCAGCCTTCATAAAACCATGCAACAGATGCACGATCACCAATTTTTAAACTAGTAACGTCTTTTCCAACCTCCGTCACAATCCCAATTCCTTCGTGACCTAAGGTACAACCGCTAACATCGCCAAAATCTGCATTCTTAACGTGTAAATCCGTATGACAGACACCACAGACTTCCATTTTCAACCGCGCTTCATTATCTTTCAATGGACGCGATTCTTTTTCAACAATTTTTGTTGTTTTTCCTTTTGCTGCGACAATTGCTTTATACATGGTTCTTTCCTCCTTGTTTCCATTGTGAATCATTGAACAACAATAGTATAATACTACTTTCCAAAATAAGGAACACCAATGACTTGCGTAAATTAACGCTAATTTGACAATTTATCCTTGCTAGACAGCTATTCTTCCCTTATGTCATAGATAATTCATACTGGCATGATTTTTTCTGCATAATTGTCAACTATTTTAAAGGCAGGTTTTACAACTTCATTTTTCCCTTCTTTTTTCCTAAGATATAGCAGACGGCACCTAAAATAACTAGAATTAAAAAGGCCATGAGGTACTTAAGCCAGTGAAGGTTTTTGGCTTTATGATCAACAGAACGCTTATTATACTGATCAGCTTGCTTCTTGTTTATCGTGAAATCCTTTGAGAACGTCCAGTTCCCCTCGCTTGCCAAACATTACTAGATTACGCACATTTTAAAGACAATGTTTCTTCTCTTATCAAAACTCAAACTACCATTAAAATAGGTGGATTAGAACGCTATCTTGCCGATATAATGATTGATAATATTGTTCATTATCAAAACAATCATCCGCATGTTACTTTTGACTTAATTCATGGAACTAGTGATGAAACATTAGAAAGATTACGTTTAGGACAATTGGATATTGGAATTGTTGCAGATCGAATAGTTCCTGCAGGATTTGCAAGTATTACTTTAAAAAGAGAAAGTTTAGTATCTATCATTTCGCTAAATACGTATGAAAAAATAAAACAACGACCAAACTTAATTTATAAATTACCAATATTAATTGATCGTAAAGCTAGTATAATTTTCGAATATGTTCTAAAAGAAACAAATGAATTTTTAAATATCATACACGTAGAAGGTGATAGTATAGTTTTAGCTGGTGTTAAAAAAGAACAATGTTTAGGAATAGTCAGTGATGGATGTTTTGACGAGAATGATTTTAAAATATTAAAAACATATAACGATTCAGCGCCTATTCGTTTAATATATCCAGAAAAATGGAGTGAATCACAAAAGCAATTCTTTTTTAAATTTTTGATACAAGCTATACAGAAGAAATAAGATCAGCATTTTTTTATCTAAAAACACTGATTAACCTTCTACTTTAATTAAGAAACAATTGTTCCAAATAAGAAACAGACATCTTACTCATCTAGATGAGTCTAAGTGTATCTAACTTTTAATTTCCAGTTGATACAGGCTGTAGAAAAAGTACATTTTATGGATGCTGAACTAACCCAATAAACTGAGACAAAATAAAAAAGCACCTCTTGTTGAATTCACGTTAAAATGAATTTAACTAGGAGGTGCTTTTTCAATGGGAAATCGAGTTTCTTATCCGATTTACATCAAAGAAATGGCTATACAGATGAAAAAAGAGAATATTCCTGTAAAAATGATTATGGAAGAATTAGGAATTAAAAACAAAACACAAATTGACACATGGTGGCATCGGTATCGTAATGGCGAGAATCATCGTCTAATTCAACCTGTTGGAAAACAATATGATTATGGAAAAGATTCAGAAAATCTATCAAATGAACAGCAGCTTAAAAATGAAAATAACTATTTAAAAATGCACATTGAGGTGCTAAAAAAGTTCAAAGAATTGGAAAGAACGTGGAGCCAGAAGTATTTGTAGAATTAGTTAAAAGAATGAAAGGAAAATTACCCATTACTGCATTGTGTCAACTTTTCGGCATTTCGCGAGCTACTTATTATCGTTGGACTCATCGAAAAGACTTGGGAAAGTTAACGCCTCTTGAAGAAGCTGTTCGTCGACTTTGCTTCCAGCATAAGTTTCGATATGGCTATCGAAAGATTACTGCGTTGATTAATCAGGAATACAAAGTAAACAAAAACACCGTACAAAAGATTATGCAGAAATATCATTGGAATTGTCGCGTGAAAATGAAGAAACGCAGTAAAGTGGGACAACCTTACACGGTTGTCGAGAACAAGCTAAATAAGTAATTTTCTTCAGACGCTCCTTTAAAGAAATTGGTAACAAATATTACTTATCTGCCTTTTGATTGTAACTTTTTTATTTCAAATTTATACGAAAACTAACAAAAAAGAGTTGGCAATTAAGCCACTCCTTTTTGTCTACAGTCTGACCATAGGAAAAATTCACGTCCATGATATACTTAAGCGATATGCATTAAATTCCATCTCTACAAATAAAGAGATATCTTCTTGATAATGATGATAGAAATCAACTGCTTGATGTGTCGGATAATCATAAGTTGAATTTAATGTAAATTGGACATTTCGCCCTTTAATCATCATTGTTCGGTTCTTTCCTTTGGGAATTAAATCCATTGAAGAAAGCCTACGACCACCTTCTTGATATCCTCCCTCATATTGATTAGCAGAAGTTGCCCCACCCCATAAAAAATATTATCTCATATAAATCTCCTCCTATTCAATCGTTATTAATACATCTCCTGCTTTAATATCCTTACAATCTGTTTTTTTCAAATTAAAATTGTCAAGTAAATTACTATTAGTAATTATAATAGGCGTAACAATTTCATAACCTACTTTTTCAATAAATTTTCTATCAAATATTAGTATTTTTTGACCTTGTTTTACTTCATCTCCTATTTTTACTTTTGATATGAATCCTTTTCCATCTAATAACTGTATCTATGATACTGTTATTAGACCTATAGCGTGTCCTGTTGGAAATAATGCTGTAATTTCACCATCAGCTGGCAAATATAAAATATTTTCCTCAGGAACAATAGCAATTCCCTCTCCTAATGCACCTGAAGAAAATGCTCTATCTTTTAATTCAGATAGAGCTACTACTTTTCCTTTTAATGGAATTAAAGTAGATGCAGCTGTAGATACAGGAAGAGCTTTATCATCCTTTTTTATTTTACCTGCTACTTCTCTTTCGAACTTTTCTACTGAAACAGGATCTTTATAAAAAATCATTGTTAAAATAACCCCAACAGACATAGAAAGGTCGACCTTGATAATGTTCCTTTGCTTTCGCCAAAGCAATTCCTTGCGCTTGTCTTCGTTTTGATTCCATACGTTCTTGTTCTACCATCATTGCCAGAATCTGTAGTATGAGATCTTTGATAAAACGATCCAATAAAGAATGATCGATTGCTTCTGTCATGATTGGCAAGCTAGTAATCATTAATTGGACATCTCGCTTTTTCAGCCATTGAATCGTCTCAATGATCTCATTATAATTTCTTCCTAATTGATCAATGACTTCTACTAGAAGTGTATCTCCTGGGTGAACAAATTGGAGTACATCTTGAAAGACTGGCCTCTCTTTGATTGTTGCACCAGATTGTTTCTCAATAAATCATTTTCAACAAAGAACGATTTCATATATTCTACCTGACGCGATTCATTTTGGTCAGTGGATGATACACGAATATAACTAATACGCATATTTCTCACTCCAATTACTTAATTAATTGTCACTTAAAACAAATATCCACTCGTGAAAATGGATGGCTTTTTAACAACCCGAGAAGGGCTTACCACTACTCTATTTCTTTTTCTTCCAGTATAAGAATCCTCTATTTTTTCCAAATCTTTTTTTGTTCTACTCAATCAGAAAAAAACTTTTAAAAATCTTTTGATATAATACCTATATTCAAATTTTTTCCACAATCAAAAATATTCATGCTTTATTTTTACAAAAAAGCCCGAAGTAATTGATTCAATCCTTTTTATTTACTTGTGGCTTCCCTGTTTATTCTTACAAAATATAAAAACCTAACCCTTTTACATTTTTATTAAACATTTTAACCGTAAACAGTGGTAATTTATTGAAATCTATCTTCAACTAAAAAAGCACTATTTCCTTATTAATTTTATAGCTTCATTACTATCTTTGAAAGAAAATTGAGAATCAAATATGCTAGTGTTTCTTGAAAACGAGCCGATTCAGATTCTTTAGCCTCTAAACCTTTATAACGACAAATTGACAGAAAAAAAGAGCTACGCTTAACACGTAACTCCAAAATATAGTCACTTTAGATAATAGATACATAACTATTATTTTTATATTCCATCTTCTGATAGTTCTTCAACTTCATTATTTTTTTCAAAAAGCACAATATTACTTTTTCCAACTTTTACCACTGATTTGGCAAGTTCAACTGGCTCAATACCAGAATTCCGCATCATCAATCCTTCCAATAACATCGCTATATTTGTACCACTTATAACAAAAACTTGTTTTTTGGTCATAGAGAATTCAACACATGTTTTGAATGGAGTGCCGCCTAATAAATCGGTAAAACAAATAACTTGTTCATACATTTCAATTGAAGATTCAATTTTTTGACGATATTCTTCTGTCGTTTCATTGGTTAAAAAAGGGATAATCATCACATCTTCTATTTCTCCTGCAATCATCGTTAAAGCACTTTGCATTCCAATAGCAAATTCACTATGTCCAGTTATTAAAAAGTTCATTCTTCTCCTCCTTTATTTAATACGAATAATCGCTTCATTTTGATCAATCAAAACAAGTCGGCCATAAAAAAAATGACCATACTCACTCACTAATAATTTATTCCCTTTAACAATATCTCCACATATAACAAAAATATAAAATTTTTTCTCTCCAGTGATCACGCAAAATCCTTTGGCTTGACAGAATGGCTCGTCTTCTCCCGCTTGGTTCACTTTTACTGGCATAATCCGGATATCTTCCAAAGGGGAAATCACGGTAGCCTGAATTTCTTTCCCCGTTTTATAATGAAATTTATTGGTCAAGCGTGTATGTTCGATCAGCTGATTATAAATCTCTGAGCTTTCAACAGTAGTTTGATCCGTTTGACCTGATACAATAAAAAATTTATATTTTCGTGAATTTGTAGTTAAATTGAATTGACCTGCTTTTTTTTTACAATTTAGCGTAGGCGCTAAATTATAAGTACTCGTAATTTCAGTCTCTTTTTGCCCCATGAAACTATCAATAATAATTACTGAATTAATGGCCTTCAAGTAGATAAAACTACGCTCAAAAATCATTAAGTTCTGATCATCTTTATCTATCCAGCCGCATTCCGCAAAAAAACCGACAGGAATTTCTTTTATTCGCTGAAATAATGGGGTTGGTAATTTCCCGTAGCCCCATGTATCAGTAACTAAAGTATGAGGATTCTCTGCAATAAACATTGTATTATGCGAATCACACTCCTTCAGTTGAAGCCGCTCTGCTTTGTTGACATAACTGTAACGACCACTATCAGATATCAAATCATCACCCTGTAATTGTAGCGTAAAACTCCCTGTAGAAGCATGACCGTGTGAGCTTCCATGCAATCCATTAAAAAGCGTAAAATAAATATCCTCTGTTTTATAAACCATTAAACCACTTGATTCACCACGAAAAAGTTTCTCTGGCTGCAGTGTTTTCCAAGCTCTTTCTTCATAGAGGTCTCCTGTCCAAAGCTTTGCTACATTTCTATCCTTGGATGGTTCATGCAGAAAACCCAATTTACGATAGATATCATATACATATCGAAAATTGACATGATCGCTATCGTTGATAGGATTCAGAACATCTTGATTATCCGCTATATAGTAGGTAGATAAGATAGGTATCTTCAATTTCGTTCGAAGATCCAATGGCAATGATATTTCAAGATATTCAGAAATCTGTAATAGATATACATACGTCATCAAAACTTCATGTTGATACAATGGGCTCTGTTCCCAATGAATGCCATCTGAATAAAATTGTAAGTCAAGTTGTTCAGTTAAGCGGTCCCATATTAAATCGCTCTGTTCACTAGTCACTAGCTCTGGAAGAAATAAATCGATAGCGGCCATTCCACCAGTTGCCAATACTCCCCAATTACTAAGTCTGTACTTATCAATATAGCTCCTCTCCAAATACTTGAGGTGAACTAGCAAAGCGGTTCGCAATACTTTATCAATTCCCAATTGTTTATAATCAGCAATAGGAATATAAGTCAAACTCTTCATCCAGTTCATCACTCGAATTCCAACATCAAGGGGTCGCCAAACATTCCTATTAGTAGAATTTGGTTCGCCTTCCTCTTGAATAAAATCAAGAAGCAGACTGCGCCATTTTTGTAAATAGCATTTTTCTTTTGTTAACGCGTATGCCTGTGATAAATCTAGAAGAAAACTTTGTCGACTCAACATAAAGAGCCATTCTGGGTCATCTCCAGGATATCGATTCCATGTATATTCTTTTAGAGAATACGGAATAGAACAGGCTTCCATATCCATCGCATCATTGTAAATAATCTGATCTTTTAATAGAAAATAAGTACGTTCAAAAAGTGGTTCCAAAAGTTTTGAATGTTTTTCCAAATATCCTGAAAGCCAATCTTGCTGATAAAACTTTAGTTGATAGTTTTCGATTTTTTGAAGATTCATCGTGTTCTCGCTTTCAAATTTTATTTCCGTTAACTGAAAAAATATTATGCCCATCACTCAGAAAACTTATAAATAAGGAAACAAGGTTTACTCGAAATCAAAAACCTTGCCCCTTATTATGCTCACTTACTATGCTAAAATCCCTAAGACAGAGGCTAGAATCCCAATCATAAATAATAAAATTAACAGTTGATACGTGTTCCATTTTCTTTTCTTGATCAAATAGAAAACTAAAATAGTTAAAATGACTGGAAGCATTTTAGGCATAATCTTATCTAAAATATCTTGAATAGCAATTACTTGTTTTTCACCAGATTCTATATTATGTGAATACTTAATGGCGATATTTGCCTTAACAAAAGAAGTAGCTAATGCCGCAATAACAGTCACTCCGACAATATTTGCTGCTGAAGAAATTTTACCAATTTTATCACTTAAGGTTTCGATCACACTCGTTCCAAGTTTAAATCCTAAATATCCCATTAATAATTTGATGACTAGCATTGAGATTAACATCGATAACCAAAAACCCATCGGAGCAAATCCCAGACCGTCCATCGCTAATCCTGCAAATATTGTTGAAAATAAGGGGGCAATCCCAAATTAAGCAATCGAGTCTCCGATTCCTGATAGGGGTCCCATAAGTGCCATCTTAATGCTGCGTGTATCTGAGACACTTTGATCATTATCATACATCGCCAACTGCATGCTGGTAATAAATGGCAACATTTGTGGATTCGTGTTATAAAATTCTAAGTTTGCGCTTGCCGTCTCTTTCAGTTTTTCTGGTTCATCTTTATAAATTTTCTTCAGCGCTGGCATTATTGTATATAAATAGCTGACACCTTGATAAGATGTGTAATTAAAAGCATTTTGTAATAAATAAGAACGAAGAGCTGTTTTCATATAATCTTTTTGAGTCAATTTTGGTGTTCTAGATTCCATTACTAAAGTCCTCCTCTTCCATCAAAGCAGCTTGACCATTTTCTTTTATACTTTCTTCTCCAACAATTGTTTTATCTTTTCCATAATATTGAATCAACGCAAAGACAGTGCCCACCATTGCAACAGCCATAGTAGGTAATTCTAAATAAGCAGCACATATATATCCTAAGAGTACATAAGGAGTCAAGCTCTTTTCAAGCATTACAGACAGAATCATCGCAAAACCAATCGCTGGAATAAGTCCACCGGCAACTGAAAAACCATTGATCAACCAATTTGGTAGTGCTTCAACAAACGCTTGCAATCCGGGACGGCTTAATGCCGCCAATATCCCAATCAGAAAACCCGCAGCAACAAAAGCTAGATATGTTGAATTGGCAATCAGGTTAAATCGCTTATATTTTCCTTGTTCAATTGCATTCTTCGACCATTTAACATTCCCAGAAAATATGGTATAGATAGCGGTTGTTACCAGTTGGAACAACACGGCAAAAGGAAATGATAATGCTAATGCTGATTCAGGTGTCACCCCTTGTTGTTTTAATGTAATCACCATAATTGTACCGATTATTCCAGGTCCAACTGGATTGGGCGGTACTGTTCCGCCTGCACCAACACCAAATCCCATATAGGCTAATTCAGCTAAAGCACCAAATGTTAATGCCGTTTGTAAATCGCCCAAAACAACACCTACAAAAAAGGACATAACCAATGCACGGTTTGTGTAAATTCCTAATAATTGCCCCGAATAGCAAAAAGCTGTGATTAATCCGATTAATATACCTTGAATCAATGAAATATCCATTTTTTTCTCCTTTAAACTAATTATTTATTTTTTTCATTAACATATCTAGGTGCTGTGAACCATCATTTGAAAGTGGAGAAGTTTTGGTATTAAAAATTACGTTATAAGTCTCCCGTAACTCATATAAAGCATTTTTATCTTCTTTACCCAGATAGATAAATTGAGATATTTTCTCTTTTCCATCACTAGCATGAATATTACCAATATTTAACTGATCCATTGGAAACCCAAGTTTGCATAGCTCTAAAGCATCGGTTAAACTTCCAACAACCACAAAAATTGTTTGATTAGGTGCAGCTTTCCAAATAATTTTTGCGGTGTGTTCAATCGTCCAAAAACGAACATTTGTCCCTTTTGGTACTACTGTTTTCATCAAGGTCTGTTGTAAACTGTCCTCTGCTACTTTATCATTTGCGCAAATAACTAAATTCACACCTAAACTCTTTATCCATAATTGGCCTTGCCCATGTATCAATCGTTCATCTACACGTACCATTTTTACATTTGGTTTATTCATTTTTTTCCTCCTAATTTTTATTACCAATACATTTTCCAATTCTTTTTGAAACGCACCAATGCTTCTAGATAAAAATAGTCACCCCAGATATTCCCTTCATTCACTCCCTTACCACTATGCCAAGAATAAACTCCCTCATTCAATAATGCTGTAATTCCATCTGTTTTGGATTCTGTATAATTTTCTAATAAACTTCTTAACAGTGAATGTTGTGCATACTTGTAGACCAGCTTATGACTATTTGACTCTGGCAAAAACTGATCCATCAAGTTAAGTCCACAAACTACAATCGCTGTTGCAGATGTATCTCTTGATTGCTCTGAACCGTCCATAAAAATTAGATCCCAATAACTAACAAAATCTTTTGGTAAGCGGTTCAAAAAATAATTCGTAATTGCTTCAAAAAGATACGTATTATCTTCTTCTGGACAATAAGAGCGGAACAATGCTAATCCATAAATCAGCCAAGATTGCCCTCTCGCCCAACTAGAACTGTCGGAATATCCTTGACGTGTTTTTCCATATAAAGGCTCTCCTGTTTTAGCATCAAAAAAGAAAGTATGATAAGCAGACGAATCTTCTCTAATCGCATTTTCAATTGTCGTATGATAATGTTTAATGGCCACTTCACGATAGCGCTCGTCTTTAGTTATTGTTGTCGCCCAAAATAATAACGGAATATTTAGTAAGCAGTCTACGATCAGGCGATAGTTATCTTGTATTCCTAGTTCGCCCCAAGCCTGAATAAACTGACCCTTAGATTGATACCGTTTCAATAATTTTTCAGCAGCCATTATTGCTGCTTCCTTGGCGTCATCATTTCCCGTTAATTTATAGGCACTGACACAAGATAAACTATATAAAAAACCTAGATCATGGTGCTCAACTTCAATTTCATTCTCTATTCGATAAATGAAACTTTGAACATTTTTTTCTGCTGCTTCACGAAAATGTTTTTTCCCAGAAACTTCGTAACATAACCACAGAATTCCTGTCCAAAAACCATTTGTCCATTCCGTATTATCCATAGCTAGATACGTATTATCATTTGTTGCAGGTGTTGGAAATCTATCCTCTAAGATTAAAATATTTTTCTCAACTTTTCTAAGGACTTTGTCTATAGCTTGATCTATACGATCTTCTGTAAGTATCCCCTGATAAAAAAAACGCTCGCTAGATAGTAATTTTTCTTGTACTCTCTTTTTCATGTTCATAAATATCCTTTCTCATTGCAACTTAACGTGTTAACCGGTTCAATCACATCATATACCACTAATTAAATTTTGTAAAGCGCTTTCTTAAAAAAAAAAAAAAAAACTGTAAACATTTTCCATAAAATGGGATCTGTTTACAGACTTTAGCAAAGGTACTCTTTCTAGTAAAAACTTATTCACTAATAATCTCAAGACTATAAAAGTCTGAATGAATAAAACTTTGGCTATATTCAATTGGAATTCCATTATTTCCTCTAACCAAACGTTTAATATTAAATAGTGAATAATTATCTTCTTCTCCAAAACTCTTTCTTATGATTCGCAGTGGTTCTAACTCGTCTGAATCTTTATTTAGTAAAATAGTGCTCACTTCCATTGTCATCGGAAGGTTTGCCATATTCCCCTGCAGCCCCAGTTCATCTGACAAACTAGCTCCCTTAATCAGCCTTCTCACAGAATCATCTTCTAATTTTTCTGCAAAAAGATAACGATTTTGAATTTTCCAAGGAAAATCATTTGTTAATGCAATCTGACTCAGTTTTATCAATGCTTTATTACCTATTTTATCTCCTAATTTTTCCGCAATTTCTTTATCAATAAATTCTTCAGAAACTAAAGTAACTGTTTCTTCTATAAATTTTTGGTTTTTATTATTAGACATCGATAATTTCTCTGAAAAGAAAACTTTTTTATGTTTTAGATGTTTTCTTACAAAAGTTCCCTCTCCTTGACGTCGGATTAAATAGCCTTCATTTACTAAATCGTTTAAAGCCTTTACTACAGTCGTATTACTGACATTATACTTTCTTTTTAAATCACCTTCTGAATATATTTTTTCACCTGTACTAAACTCTCCAGACTCAATTTTTTCTATAATATCTCTTTTTATAACTTCATATTTAGGCAACATATAATTCCCTCCTAACACGTTAACCTCTTATTTTCATTGTAAAGAACTTTTAGATTTATGTAAATAGAATAAGTAATAATTATTTGCGAATCTACTAAACAAAAAGTTACCACGCATTTTCTTGACACTTAAAATTTACAAAAAAAGATTGTGTTAATTTTCTTTTTAAATGGCGAAATAAATTATTGTTAAATAGCAAATTTTTATTTAGTTTAGTAATCTTATGATGGTTGTTAAAAATTTAAATATCAATAATAAAATAGTTGTAATCAATATTTTCTAAGAATTTAAAAGCATTGTTAGTATCGAGAAAAATGGTTTTTGTATTTACATTAGGGTGAAAACTCATACGTGACTCTTTAGTAATTTCTTTATCAAAATATACATAGATATCGTTTTCATTATTATTTATAAGTCCAAAAATTGAAACGACACCTTCAGGTAATTCCATTTTTTTCATTAAACTATCTTCAGAAGCCATTTTAATTCTTTTTTCTCCAATAATCCCTTTAAATTTATCCATGTCTAATCTTTTTTAATCATCCATAATTAACAAATAATATGCTGTTTTCCTTTTATTGGTCAGAAACATTGATTTTGTTCGTACACCTTCAATGCCTTCTATAAAACTATCCGCTTCTTCTATTGTTAATGCTGGTGGATGGTCCACTATCTCAAATGAAATTTTAAACTCATTCAATTTTGTTTCTACTAATTTTTACGAAATGTAAACGCTCACATTTCTTGTATACTTATATTATAGTTAAGTTATCCATTGAACGAGATTCCGTTCAAAAAAACCAGTTGTATATTACAACTGGTTTTTCCATTTCTTTTGGTAGCTTTTGCCATTTATCGATAAAAATTTATGCCTTTTAAATAAAAAAGTTACATATAGTCATCTAATTCAGGTGTTTTTACATAATCATTTACTAATTTTTTGAAATGCGTGCGAATTTTTTAATTAGATCCAATATCAAGAAGCGTTAGGTTTAGCTAAGAGGTGAGTAGTTCACCTAAATACTCCTGCTGCATCATGCTACCGACAAAGATGATCACATCTGATGAAAACATCAAGGTCATATTGTGCGATGTAATCTACTTCAATGTCTCAATATAGATCGTCTGCACTTAAGTCCTAATCTTTGCGTCCTAACCGTTTTTCGGCGGCTGGACTTGCTATTTCCTTCTAAACAATGTCTGTGGAAAGGACAGCTTCTTTCAAAATTATTTTTAGGATGGCGACTTACTAAAATATATGTCCCATTTCTGGATGACTGAAATCTTCAACAAAATTACTTTTTGGCAATGCGCTACCACCAATGCCTGTACCAATGATATAATATATGATACTGTTCACACCATCGCCGCGGCCCTTCATGTATTCTCCGTAACAAGCTGCGTTCACATCAATTGTTTAAGCAATCAGTAAATCAAATTCCTTTTTCATGGTACCAACAAAATCATAATTCAGTTAAGCCAAATTTTGGGTTGACGTAATATAGCCATAGGTTTTTGAATCGCAATGAATATCTATCCAAATGAATCTACACCGATACTGACTAATTGTTCTTCATATTGCTTAAAAAAATCAATCACTAAGACATTGTTTCTTCTGGAGTCATCGTTGGATAACTGACCCTCTCAACGATTTCCATTATTTTCCACTGCACAAACAAATTTTGTTCCGCCAGCTTCGATCCCGTCCAATAATTTTTCCACTAAGCTTCACTCATAATCATTTAGATTTATTCAACATACAAGGTCACAAATTTCGCGTGCCCGATGTTCTCGAGTTCTATTGTATCATTAATTATTAGTAGCGATTCCTTTGTTTTTTCTTTCAAGTCGACTTTTTCCGCAATTTTGATTTCATGTTTGAAGGTAATCGTTGCATGTCCATCTTCAATAAGCAAACCATTATACAAGCGAATAATATAGCCCGGTCGATCTTCGGCTTTTTTCAAAACACTCAGCGTCAGATTTCCTGTAATCTCAAAAAAACTGAATTCAGCGGGTAGCGTAGGTTCGACATCACCTAGTGTAAAGATCAGACGCGAGTTTAAGAATTCTGCGTATTGATACAGTTCTATCGGAGTCACAGCTTGTTTGGCAAGTTGAGCTACGTTGGCTTGATCAAAACCTTGCGCAAAGTAAGCAACCGAAAAATCAAAGCTCAGCGTTTTATGACATTGCGCGTCTGGAGTGGCGATCACCGTTTCCCCTGATGCCCGTCCAGGACGATACATCAGATTTTCTTTCCCCATGAAGCCATAGGTCCGGAAAATCGTTAAACGAATTGTGTCATAGTCCTCACCAACGATTTCATATTCCCGCACCCCTTTTGGTATCACCGCAACACCATGCGTCTCATCAAATAAGCCGACGAAGGACTGACAGGTTTCGATGGCGATCGGCTGTTCATTCCATTGCTCTTTATTGGCTTCCCATAGAGTCATTTCTTTTTCAAAGACGACTGGACGCTGCAAGGTGCCGAATTGCTGATCAGCGATCGAGAATTTTGAGTTGATCCCAGTATCAAACAAAACACAGACTCGATGACTATCCACTACTTGATTGTCCACAGTCAATTTGAAATCAATGGTCGGTGTGTTTTTCTTCAAGACTAATTCAAGGACGATCGGTAATTCCGCTGTCGCCTGTTTCTCAGCCCGCTCCGTTAAGTCTTTTGGAACCTTCAACAAGAACTCCAAACGCACCGACTGATAAATCTCGGATTGTTGGATCGTTATTATGGGTTCAAATTCAGTCGATGAGATCACCCAATCCTTAACTGGCGGCGAATAATTGAAGGAGTCGCCATCATCTCCATTTTCCTCAATGATTCCTTGATTCTTGTAGAGAATATCATTAGCCTTGTCTAAAATATCGAGCGACCCATTCGGGTTGATCGTGATTTGATAATACTCATTTTCGATCATCGTATTCGAAGCGGCTTGTAATGGTGCACTGCTATCACCTTTTAAATCTATTGTCAACTGGGTATAGCCAATACTTGGCACCGTGGTCGTTTCGATTGCGACTTTAGCTTTATAGACTTTTTCCGGCAAATAGATTTCTTTGACGGAATTCAAGACATTGCCTTGATTTAGGACATATTCCGTCTGATCGATTATTTCTAAGATTGTATAAGGCAAGGAATTTCCCACTTGATCGAGGATCGTAAACGTCTTTTGCGGCAGATAAACCTCTGCTTCGATCACGCATTCACGCGCAGTGTCGTAGGTATTAAACAGCGTAAACGTGATTTCTTGTGCTTGCGGATTATTGATGGCAGTCGAAATTTGGCGTAATGTTAATTCTACTAGATTCATCGAAATATCACGCGCTTGTTTGTAGCGCATATAGACATCCTCATTTGTCGTATCCGACACACAGGAACCGATCGAATCGTGTGCCGCATTCTCAAACATCAGCTTCCAAATATCCTTAACTGTTTCTACTGGGTATTCAAAACCTAATTGCATCGCTAGCGTCAACACTGGCTCCATCACATTTACTAGATAATGCTGAATTTGCGTATTCAGTGCCTTCAAGTCCGACCGTGAAGAAAAGATTGTCTTGTGGATACGCATCAATTTTCCGTTGATCAGCTCACCGGCAACTTCTTCTAATTCCGGATGGCGTTCTTCGACTGCCGCGATATATTTTTCAATCGTTGAAAATTTCAGCTCATATTCTCCTTGGTAAAGCTCATTCATCTTATCGACTAACTCCGGCAAGTTTTCTCTCACCGGTGCTTGGTCAAAGCCATTCGGAAAATAAACCTGATCCGTTGCACTGCGACCCCACGTCGTTTTAAAAGGCTCTTGATGCAGGAACTCGGCTAAATCTTCTTCCCGCTCAGGAATCGCCCCGCCAATGTAATACCCGCTGGGGATCTGATACACGTTCACAACGGAGCCGTCTTCCCCACACCAAGTGTATTCGGTATGCGTCACATCATCGTCACTCACCCCGCGCCAAAACATCGTATCGCCGATCCCAAACTCACGATAAATCTGCGGCATGCTGGCTGCTTGTCCGAAGGAATCCGGTACGTAACCAACATTCATGTAGTCCCCGAACTCTTCACAAATCTTCATGCCGTACAGCATATTGCGGACAATACTTTCGCCTGAAATCACCAGCTGATCGGTTTGCGTATACCAAGGACCAATAATCAGCTTGCCCTGCTGAACCAGCGTTCTAATTCGCGCTTGATCCTGCGGACGCCATTTCAAATAATCATCCAATAACGAAGCCTGTCCGTCTAAAATAAAACTATCATAAGGATTGTCCTTCTCTAGCTGCTCTAAAACTTTTTTTAAATCATGCATCAAGTAAATTTTTGATCGGCTGGTGGTGAAATACCATTCGCGATCCCAATGACTGTGGGGTACAACGTGTACTGTTTTTTTCATGTAAAAATTCCTCTCGTTTGATTAAAACAGGCACTCAACGATCTGCATCGTCAGTGCCTATTAATTTTTTGTCTAGTTTAGAGAACTAACTTTTTTGCTAATTTTCAAAGCTAATATCAATATCTTCTAATTCAACTTCATCCGTTTGTTCTTCCTGTTTATTGAAGTTAACGAATAATGGTGCGACAAAGCCGATGAAAGCTGCTCCGACGAATAGACCAATCAGATATGCCCAGCCATTCCCAACTGTGAAGAAGCCGTAAATCCCTCCCACAGGCGGCATTTTTGCGTACATACCAAGCGCAATTCCTAAACCAGAAGCAATCGCTCCGCCGAGCATATTGATGGGAACCAAACGTAATGGATTAACCAACGTAAAAGGAATAGCACCTTCTGTAATTCCGATGAACCCCATGATAAAATTGTTGCGACCGGCATCTAATAGTTCGTTGTTAAAACGTTTTTTGTGGAATAAAGTAGCCAAAGCATAACCAAATGGAACCGCACAGATCGCTACGTTAACTATAATCGCTGGCAAGTAAACATCTTCTGCTAATAAGACATTTCCGGCCATCCATGCTGCTTTATTCACTGGTCCGCCTAAGTCAGACCCAATCATTGCACCCATGATTATAGCCAGCAAGATCTTGTTCACATCATTTTCGATCATAGTACGAATCCAATCAACGAGACTGGTATTAATCCATGCTAACGGTTCCGATAAAAGTGCCCCCATAACGATCGCCACAGACATGGTCGCGATCAACGGTAAGATGACTAACGGCATCACGCCTGAGAATGATTCTGGTAATTTGATTTTTTCCTTCGACCATTTCACTAAGTAACCAGCTAAGAAACCAGCGATTACCGCACCAAGAAAACCGGCATTTGTACTTGAAGCAACGGCACCGCCGATAAACCCTGCACCTAATGCAGCCTTATCGCCGATGGAATAAGCAATAAATCCAGCTAATACAGTGTTGATCAATCCAATCCCAGTCCAACCAACTTGTTCAATCAAATAAAGTGCATGTTTGAAGCCTTCTGCTTCTGCATATGGATCTAAACTCGTTATCCCCATGCCAAGGGCGATCATTTTCGGGATCGCAACGACTAGGGAAGCACCAATAATCAACGGCAGTACAAAACTGATCCCACTCATTAAGTGGCCCTTTAAATCTGCTAGGACTTTCTTCATCATTCTTGCTCCTTTTCGTTAATTTGCTTGTCTTTTCTGAACAACAGCGATACATTTCTTCAAAACAGCCTCTGGTGCCTTGATACAAGTATTGATATTCACGCGTAGCTGCGGTTTTCCTTCAAATCGTTCCAGCCCCTCCACCTTTTGATCGGTTGCCAACAGTAAAAAATCAGCCTCTTTTGCTTCTTCTGTACTAATCTTATTGATTTGTCCTAATGAACCCTGTTGTTCGATTTTTACATCGTAGCCCATTTTTGCACCGGCCTTTTCTAAGGCTTTGGCGGCCATCGGTGTGTGTGCTAAGCCTGCTGGACACGCGGAAATTCCTACTATTTTCATTTGATCCTCTCTCCAATCATTTCTTTGTTGATCAATTCGACTAATTGTGTTTTATCTTCTGATCGTTGAATCTGCTGGATAAACGTCTCTTCTAATAAAGTCGTCGCCAACCGACTCAGCATTTCTAGATGAACAGTTCCTTCATCTTCTTTGGGAACCATTAGGGCAAAAACATTTTTCACCGTGGAGTCATCAAAAGTCTCCCATTCAATCTCCTGTTTCAAGCGAATGAATAAAACAGTCGGCTTCAAAACGGTTTTCGCTTTCGCATGCGGGATTGCAAAGCCATCCTGCAAGCCAGTCGAATATTCTGCTTCACGTTCGATAAAAGCTTCGCAGGTCTCAGCCGCATTTGCGACAAATCCCAAATCATAGGCATAATTCGCAATGACTTCAAATAGTTCTTCCTTCGAAGCGACCGCTACATCCAAAAGGATTGTTGATTCGTTAAAGTCCATATCGGAATCCCCTTTCTTAATTGTTTAGTTTTTGATTCATGTAACGTTTCGCTTTACACATTTAATTTACGAGTTCTGGGCCTTTGTGTAAACACTTCTAATTTCCAACTAATTTGGCAATCATTAGTAAAGCGTTTTCCAAAGAGATTGCCAACTCTTTTGGAAAAATCCAGTACGACGGAACAATTTCAATCTTTTCTTCTATATTGTATGATTGGGTTAAGAACCGGAGGTGAAATACTTGTCAAAGCTTGCTTATCAACGTTTAGATGACCTACTAGAATTATTAGCCAAACAAACCACTCCGCTGCCAATGAAGGAATTGGCCAAAAGCTTCTCGATTTCTGAGCGAACCGTGCGAACAGACATTGCCAATCTAAATGATCTATTAAGCAATGTCGGTGCCACGATCACTCTCCTTCGTGGACAGGGCTATTTACTGACGATTCATTCTAAAGAACAGTTCAACGACTGGTGGACAGAGAGTATGACCTCTTCGGAATCATTTTTAACGACCAGTGAAGAACGCCAAGCTTATTTACTGTTCCTTTTATTTAAAAACGAAACCCCTTTATCGTTGGATGATTTTTTGGATCGGCTGTTCATTAGCAAAAATACCTTTTACTCTTATTTAAAAATAGCTCGCGACAATTTGCTGACCTATCAATTGAAGATCATCAATCGTCCCAACATTGGGTTTGAGCTTCTAGGGAATGAATTTGCAAAGCGGCAGGCAATCAGCGATTTATTGATCGAAAAAGATTTACAGGAATATCTAGTGGGCTTTACGGAGATGGAGTTGGCTCTATTTGACAATATCGATCTTGACATCTTACAACAGCTAGAGCTTGAATCCCTCGAGCCTTTGGGACTATTGGATTCGGATTATTATCATAAGAATATTCTTTCTCATTTTGCTTTAGCGTTAAGTCGTTTTCTTGATGGGCATGTCATCACTGATTTTCCTGTACGCGTTCCTATCTTGAAGCAGGAAGCTAAAGATGCTCTCAGTCGTTTTTTGGGCGAAATTGATCGTGTCTTCGACATTCAATTAACTGCTGATGAAAAGGAATATTTTACGTACTACTTGGCATTAAATGCACCACGTCTGGTGGAAACGGAACTGACAAGCACCTCTTCGACAGAAACAGCGAAAACCCTTGTTGAAGAATTATTGCAGGCGATTAAACGTACGTCAAACTTCGATTGGGTTCAGGACGCAACACTGGTGGAGGATCTAACCTCACATATTGAAGGATTTATTAACATGAACCTGATGGAGGCCCGCCGCAGCAATCCTCTGTTGGCGACGATTAAAAAGTCCTTTCCCCAGGCTTATGATTTGTGCCTGACCCACTTAGAAATATTAGGAGAAAAGCATGGATTGTATTTTTCACAAGACGAGGTGGGCTACATCGCCTTGCATATCGCAGGTGCAATAGAACGAAACTCTGTCAGCAATAATCGAAAATATAGGGTGATTCTTGTCTGCGGAACAGGACACGCTATGAGCCGGATTATAGAAGCCAAAATCAATAAGAATTATCAGGATATCCTTGAGGTAGTGGATCGGCTTTCCTATGTAGAACTGCAGCAATGCAATCTATCCACGATTGATTTTATAATTACGACCGTGCCGCTAAAGCAATTAAGTATTCCTCATATCTATATCAATATGGCAAAATTAGATAAAGAAATCGTTAAAATCGAGAACTTCATAGCAAATTTTAATAAAGTGAACGATGAAATTTATTCGTTGTTTCGAGAGGAGTTTTATTTTTACGGTGACGTAGAGAATAAAGAGCAGCTGCTCAAAAAAATGACGCAGCAATTATTCAAGCTAGATTTTATTCCTGAAGATTTCCATGACAGTATTATGAAGCGGGAAGCCATCAATCAAACCAATATCAATGAATGGTTGGCAATTCCCCATCCAATGTCCTTGTTAGCCAAGAAGTCAACGATAGCCGTAGCGATTCTACCCGGAGGTGTGGATTGGGGCGACGGCGATCTAGTAAAATTTGTTTTCCTATTTGCCATTAATAAAGAAAACTATGAAGATATAGAGGAAATCTACAGTTTGCTACTGGAATTAATGGAACGCGAGGATATCCAACAAGCGATTCTGCAGCAAAGCGACTTTCAAAATTTCTTAAAACAGATTAAACAATTGTAAAAGGAGTTGGGAATTTTCCCAACTCCAGACTGTAGACAAACTCCTAAAATTGGAATATTGTTTGCAGTTTTTTTGGTTTATATTAATTACTCGTTGTGCTAGTTAATTAAAAAAATGATTAAAGGAATATATAAGTATTTCAGGAATTATAGTTTGAGCCTTCTCTAGCATAAAAGTATAGGTTAATAGAATTGCTTCTAAACGTGCTTCAAATCCAGATGGAGAGCAATTTTGGAAAAGGCTTGGCGCGTCTATTACGGATAGTCGCCCATAACGGATAAGACAACAAAAGACCGTATTATTATGGATTTAAAATCAGTTTAAGTGTTGATTCTAAAGGAATTCCAGTTACTTATGAAGTGACATCTGCTTCGATTCACAATGTGAACATAACATATGACCTAGTTAAACAAGCGCCGAATAAACAGATATTAGCCGATAAAGGACACATAGTATCAAAATCTCTATCTAACAGTTATCCTTTCCTAGTTTACTAATATCCATTGATTTTTTTCTTTTTCTCATCTATTCGTATTATCCCGGCTCATAGTAATCTTTAAAATTGGATCCTCAGCTGTGTTTCTTGAAAAAACACATACAACTCCTTCCAACGCTCGTTCCATTTTCGTTTGTTTTTCGGCTCTTTCCTTTTTACTTTCATGGTATAACTTATTCAAATCAATTTTTTAGGCCATGTTTTACAACCTCTCTTCTATTTAATGTTTTTTTCTATTTCACTACATAAAAAGGCACACGTCTGTATTAGATCGTTGCGCCCTGACCTTCTTTTCTACTGCTTTAGTATACCATAAAACACCCATAAATCCTACTTAGATTAGGATTTATGGGTGTTTCAATCTAATTTTATTCTCCAAAAACTTACAATAATTCATAGCGATTTCTTATTCATTTACTAAACCCTCGTTGTGTTACATAATCTGGAATGCTCCAAATTCCTATCGATTAACTTTTAGCTTGTTCTTGCGCTTTCTTTAATTCTTCCAAATACTTATTATTTGGCTCTTTTTGAAATATTGAAAAAGAAAGTACTTTTACTGGAATAGCAACAAACGATGGGAGGAAAAAAAACAAACGATATCCTTTTTTAACCGAAAATCGTTCATTTTATAGCACAACTTTTCGTACCGTTTATCCGTACCCCCAAATCTACTAAAAGCTTTTCTATCAATATCTACACAATTTTCTGTACGGTTAATGCGCTGACTCTAATTCCGACCGGTACCCCATATAATAACATTTGGGGGTCCTCCCCAATCCGCTAAAAAAGAAACAAACGAGAAAATGGTTTATCTCTTTTACTTCACCGGTGATTTTTTCAAGACTATTTCATAGATAAGCTCTGATTAAAAGATATTTAAAACAAATTACACCATATTAAAATACCACCTATAATCATTGATACTAGAAAAATTGTAGGAAATACTTTCAATAAAAAATCTTTTAATAAAATATTTTTAAAAGATTTTAAAAATAACCCAAATATAATAATATAGCAAAACTCAACAACTAAAAAAATAACACTATACTTTATAAAATTAATTTGTTCGTTCATTATTGATGTGGTAAGTATATTTCCAAGTAACGTAGACGCTGGTCCTAATATAATATATATAAAAGCCTTTTTTAAAAGTTATATATTTTTTATTCATAATTTTAATTAGTTTTTCCACATCCGTATTTTATCCGTATTTTCAAATTACGGATGCACCTATACCGGCAGCAGCTCCATAACCTGTTGATGCTGCTGTTCCTTCAATAACAAACCCCCATTTGCATATTTCTACTACCACCATTTACTTGCTGCCTCTCTTTTACAGATAGCTCTTTAAATTGTTTCACAAAATACTCCTTCTTTCTTAAAACATTTTCACGTATACCTCATCATAAAAACGATTTCTTTGGCAAGTAACATTTGAAGTTCGAATTCTTTTTTTTATTCTCCATTTAACCAGTCATGATTGCTTTCTCACAGCTTTCTCTATATAAAGTAGCCTTACTGATTCCAGTTTTTCGAGCAACCATTTTGGTTGAGTTTTCTTTTAGTAAATCCATTGCTAAATCTAGTTGTTAATCTTTTCTATATTTTTTGGTCGGCCATTACGAAATCCTGACTTCGTTCTTGCCAGAGCTTTTCCTTCTTGCGTTCTCTCTACAATCATATCCCTTTCAAACTCGGCAAATGCTGAAAAAATAGTAAATTTTAATCGAACAGTAGGAGTATATTTATTATGACTATGTGTCTCCTTCATTTAATAATTTTTGAAATTCTACTCGTTCAACTTTTGTTCCAATATACTTTTCGGAGTAAATTCTTTCACATCCAGCTTTTTCCAAGGAAATAATTTGTGTTTTTAAATCTTGTCCCCAGGTACTAACTCTTGCATAACCAAAAATCATAAAAAGACTTCTTTTTATCGTTATTTAAGACAGTAAGTTTTGACACCTATTTCCCGTTATTTTATCATATCTGTAATTTTTGGATTTAAATGGCCTCTTTTTTGTAGATAAATAGCATTAAAATGCTAGATTCTATAGTGATAGCTATAAAAATTTATTTTGAAAATATTATCGTCAACAGGAATAAGACCTTCTTTTTCTAAGTATATAGGTAATAAAGCTGATGCATTCCTTTTAGAAACTAACTGTATAATAGCTTCTAAAGAATCTATTTCAATTAATCGTTCTGTTTCTTTGATTAATTTTATTGTTAATTTTCTTAATGTGCATGAGGCGTCCACTATTGATTAATATCGGTAAATTATTTTCTTTCTCTATATTGCCACATAATTGCCACATAAAAAACTAGTAGATAATTCGTGAACGGATTTAAGAACATGGTCTGGTCTATTTAATTTTTTAAATCTTACTACAAGACTATAATAATTTTTATTCAATTCTGGATTTATGCTACTTGTTTTCACACACGTTATTTTTGTAGATTTGATAGAAATTAACTGACTACTCATTACTAAATGCTTAAGTAATAATTCTGAAGTTAGTAACTATTAGAAAAGCTTTGTTTCAATGAATCAAGTTTAGATAGAGTAGTAACAACAAAACCATAGAATATCTCTCCCTTTTTAGTTGGAGTTACACCAGTATAATTACGAACGAATAAATTAGTATTGCACTCCTCTTCAATGGCATGGAAACGTGCAGTAATGTTAGATTTCGCATAACCTAGTTTTTTTGAAGCTTTGTTTATTATATGTTCTTCATAAATAGTTTTAAAAATAGTCAAATCATTTATATTCATTAATCTGACCACTCCTCGCTTATCATTTTTTTGATAAAAATAACATGATCTTGTATTATGCACAACTAGATAAGTTAAGTATATATTATAGTTATAGAGAAGGAGATGAGACAGTATGCAAGCAATGCAATATAAAATAGGATTACCTACTGACTACGATATGGACATTATTAAAAAAGGATTAAGAAATGACGGGTATAAAACAGACGGATTCCAAGACTTGCTTTTTAAAGCTTATCTAATAACAGAAAGAGGAACAGATCACCAAGAAAACAGCTATTGTTCTCTATATTTTTGGAAAAAAACGGAAGGAATGACAAAATTTATTTTTGGAGGATTTTTTGATAATATCATTGATTCTTTTGGATGGAAAAATATTGAAGTAGGCGTTACTTCAAGTCTCAGTTTAAGTCCTTTTTTTCAAAAAGCAAATATGTCATTGAAGAGTACCACAATAATTTATAAGCAGCCTTCACTAGAAAATATGACATTTAAAGCTGAAGATTTTAAAAATATATTGGGCCAAGTAACTATTTACAATCCAGACAGAGGAATCAAATGGCAAAAAACGATTAATTATTGAAGCTGTGGACTCAGATAATGATTTAACAATTGAACAATTGTTTAAAAATTATACAGAAGATAAAGTGCATGTAACTATTCAAGATTTAGGAAATGCGGTGGGAAATGAAAAATGGTAAAAGTTCCTCATCAAGGTAATATTTTATTGTTGAATAAGACTCCTAGATCAGGACACGAACAAACAGGTAAGAGACCGTATATTGTTTTAAGTCATGATATTATTGCAAATTACAGTAATGTTGTTATTGTAGCTCCTATATCAAGTACAAAAAGAAACTATCCTTTATATGTTTCTATCAATCCTTCTTACGGAATGAAAACATCAGGTAAAGTATTATTAGATCAATTAACCACCATCGATTATGAGGCTAGACAATGCGTGTTTTTAGAAACAGCACACGAAAAATTGATCGATGAATTATTGCTAAAAGTTAGAACTGTATTTCAAAAAGTAAATAAAACAGATAAATTTTAATTGATGAAAAAAAAAAGCAGGTCAAAAACTTAAGTTTTTGACCTGCTAAACATTTCGTATTTTATGAGTAATCATCAGGTATTTTTGCAAGCCACAGATTTAGATAATCATATTTTTTACATATGTCTTTAATTATTTTTTCTTCAGACTCATTAGAATTTTTATAAGCTTCGTCAAATAACTGTTCCTCCAATTCTTCAATATCGACAAATAATACACTTTGCTCATCTAAAAACTCTTTATACTCATTTAATCTTTGAGGCTTATGAGAATGTAATCCAATATATCCTACATAAGGTATGCATAGAATTTCTCCAAAGTTATTATACCTATAAATCATACAATTAATCAATGGATTACCTTCTCTGTCTTTTGGATAGAAAAATACGACGCCTAATATTTCATTTCTCCACTTATTGATTGTTAGTTTTGCATCATCTATTCCTTTGAAGCTCTTACTATCGAAATAGCGTATTTTTTTCCCTCTACTAGATCGTAAATAATAATTATTTTTCATACCAGCAAACTCTTTAAATAGTTCTATAAATTCATCTCTTGTTAAACTATATGATTTAAAAAAATCATCAATTTTTTCTTTTATAGCGAAGTTTGACAATGGATTTAATACTAATTTTGTATTTTCAATACTTAATGAATTTTTTGCTAAATCATAAAAAAGTTTTCAAAAGCATCATAAAAATGAATACCTTCATACGTTTCAAACCACAATTTATTAAAAATTTTTGAATGCGAATCTTCCCATAACTGATGAAAAAAACTTTTTTGTTGCAGAGTATTACAGTATAGATTCATCTCTAGCTGTTCAAACAAACAATCAATTTTTACTAACTCTAAACCATAACAATTTTTAAATTCTAATACTAATGCTTCAAAAGCATTTTTTTCAAGCTCTCCTAGTAATTTCAAGTGCATTATTATGATATTAAAAAATTTAGCAAATAATTCCTGATATTCTTCTGTCAGTTTTTGATAAAAATCAGATTGACACATATATATATTATTGATTCAATCAATTCATGTTTTTTGTCTCTTATATCTTTTATCATCAAATTTCTGTTGTTTCCTTGTATTGAATAATAACCATTCAATAAATCAAAAAAGTCGTAATAGATTTCTTTACCTTGATTAGCTGATTTAACAACAAACTCATAAATAGAAAGACTTTTACATAAAATAAAAGAAGTTATATAGTGCGAATTTTTTTCTTTAAAAATAATCCCTTTTTCTAAACTCATAAGTAAAAACGTAGTTATACTGCTCTCTAAAAATAAATCTTTATTTTTATTTATTAATTCATTAATCTCTTCTATAGTGCATTTATCTAACTCATCTATACAAATATTTATTTTTAAATCCAAAACATTTTGCAAATCTTTTAATATATCTATTAATTGTTTCTTTTTTTGATTAAAGGTTAAATTACTTCTTATACTATTTAATTCACTATGCTTGGTTTTTGATACCTCACTTTTTGTTTGAGAACTAAAAATATTTGTACGGAATATTGAATCTATGATTTTTGTTTGTATTGTTATATCTTTTTTTGATTTATTTTCTAGTTCATCAAATATATAATGTTCACTTTTTTCATCCTTTGTTACAGTAGCATCAAAAATTTTCTGTAAGCTATTTAATTCATTTAAATACTTTTCATATTGATACCATGTTCTTAAGTTTGAAATTTTTTCTAATCTTTCTAAATCTATTTGTATTTTTTCAAAATAATTACTACTTTTTTTTCTAAAATTTTCTTTGTTTAAATTATTTATTTTTTTTCCAAAACTGTCTAGTTCACCACTAAACTCTTTTATCTCCTTTTTTAATTCAGCACTAACCCATTCTGAACTCAGTGGCAATTCTTGTTTAATAGCTTTGAATTTTATATATAGATTCTTCCATCTTATTTCATTTTTTTTATCAAAGTTGGATTTTCTATTCACAAGAGAGGGTGAAAAAGAGGATGAAAAAAAAGAGGTTCTATAATTTTTTATTATTCTTTTTCGTTTTTCATAAACTTGAAGTATAATATTTTCTAAAATGTATGAATAAAACTCAGTATCTTCCATATATCGAGGAATGTCTATAACTATCGTTTCATTATCTTCTAAAACCTTATGTTTTGCATAATTTTTTAATGTCGTTTTTCCTACTCCTCTATCTCCATAAATAATGTTTATGCCATATCCATTTTTAAATAAACATTCTAAACGTTCTACTATATTTTTTTCACTCTTTGTAAATGTAAATCTATCTCTTTGATCATAGGAAAATGGCGATGTTACATCTTTCATAAATAAATTCCTTTCTTAAAATAATTACTCCTCTATTTATCTTGTACAAAAAAATTATATGTAAGAAAAACTATAAAATCTAAAATAGTAGATTCTATAGTTCAAATAGTTTTTCATTACAACAGATATTTTTTACATAATACTTAGTAGCTCTTTTATAGAATCACTAAGATCTTTAGAATTAAATTCATTATTAGTATTTTCAGGATGATGTATGATATTTCTAATAAAAGTTGGTAAAGTTTTATTTTGATTTTGGATAGTTCCATTAGAGTTCACTCTAATATATCGTTTATTCTTTGATAACCCTCTAGATACTAACCATTGATCAAAGTTTTTCTCATGATAATTACCAGAATCTTCTTCCATTGCCCTAGCTTGTAAAAATCCATATAATTCATTATGAAATTCAACACTTTCAATTTCAAAAGCCACATAATTTATCTCTCCTAGTGTTGGTGAAGATGTTCCGAATAGATTTAATTGTTTCTTATCAGAGATTTTATTATCACCTTTGTCATTTTTATAAAAAATATTTATCTGTTGAGTATCACTATTAAATTTTCTAAGAAGATACGGAGAATGTGTAGTAATAAATACTTGACTTTTGTCTGCAAGACGATTTAATGAATCAATTAGTTTATCTTGTGCTTTTGGATGTAAAAAAGTTTCAGGCTCATCAATAAAAAACATAATTGGTTTTGAGCCTATTTCATTTTTAGCAATTCCAGAATAAACCTGTATTAAACTTAAAGCTAAAGCTCTTTGCATACCTGTACCTTTTTCAGAAATTGTTGTATAATTCCCATTATCAGCCATCAATAAATTGCCTGTCTTATAAAAAGAGTCTATTTCTGGAAGCCCAAAATTAAATTTGACTTCACCATCACCATATTGTTCTTTAAGTACATTAGAAATTTCAACCTCTACCTCAGCCAAAATGTTCCCTAGGCCTTCATTTCCAAAAGTTTTATTATGTGCTCGAGCAAAATCTTTCCAAATTTCTCCTTTTTGAAACCCTTTAGTACTATCAGTGATGATTTTACCAAGTATTTTGGTTTTACCAAAATCGTGATATTCTTCATTTTTCAAATCAGAATATATAAATTGTGCATCAAAAAGAGCCGAAATAGTCTTATCAATACCTGTTGGATTTTCAAATTTGTTCAATTCTTCACTTTCACTTGAACAAGGATTATATACTCGTATTTTAGATATATCTAAAGAAATCTTCTTAGTTCCTTGAATTATCTCTTTTTCTTCAGAACTTCTCAAAATTCTAATACTATGTGTACCATCACCATTGTCTATTACGTAATTTTCATATTTTTTTAGACCTTTATTTTCAAGTAAACTAAGAATATCATCTCCCTTAAATTCAACTTCTACAGAAACATTTTCTGTTTCAAAACCTTTTGTTATGAAATCAAATTTGTTTTTACCACTTTGAATAAATTCAATCGCTTTAAAAATTGTTGTTTTACCACAATTATTATTTCCTACAAAAAAATTGACACCTTTTGAAAGGTCAATTGTATGTTTGCCTCTAAAACTTTTAAAATTTGATAGTTTAATTTTTGAAATATACATAATAAATTACTATTTTCCTCCTTAGCTATAACTAATAACAAATTTAAACTTATCTTTTCAAAAAAATTAAAGATTTAAACTAATTCAAATACTTATCAAATAGTAAATTTTACTGTTACATAAAAGAATGTTTCTTAATATATCCCTAAATAAAAGCTTCTAAAAAATGAATACATATAAAATTTAATAACAATAAAATGCTAATGTAACAGTAAAATACCAATTGAATTAAATTATCTTTTTCATAAGAATTATTTGTATATCTTTTCTTAGTATTTCTCCTTTCTTATACAAATTTAAAGATTTTCAAGCATTAGTATACACTATTTTTATTTAAGAATAACAAATACAGTGAAAAAATGAAAATGCAAATTCGTATATTTCTCGAATATTCATGTATCATTAAAGTTTATTTCTTTTATATTCTATATATCATATTAAAAATTTTCCCTTGTTTACTCTAAAAAGAAGTGGTAACAGTGATTAATTACTAACCAATATTGGGTAAATTCTCTTTTCTATTTTTATGCCAAAAATTAAATTTCAGCATTAGACTCATTTTCTACTTCTTTTGCTTTAAATATCAAATCAGTAAATACTTATATATAAGGTTTAATTAGTCCAATATTTTTATTTTTCGATAAATTAACTTTCTGAATAATTTCATCTAACTTGGAATCTAATTTATAAATCATTTCTTCTTAAATAATTTAAACTCAATGATAGTTTGATCTTTGCTGAAAAGTCATCTATTTTATAAGTAATTCTACTCCAGGAACATAGTTTTCTCGAACATGTTTTAAAACATGTTCAGTTAACATTTTTGTGTTGTTGCTACGGGCTATTTTAAGCTGTTTTCGCCAACCACTCCTGACCAGTCCCAGTCAATTTGTCCTTTATAATAGCCTACGAATACAGATACACATTCCGTTTAACATTTTGCATTTCTTAATCTAGTTGCTACCTGTTCAGCAAGTTCCTTCAGCACTAATTCAATTTGATCCTTTCGCGCATAGTCTTTAGGCAATATTTGACTATTTCCAAATGATTTTTCTTTAGGAGTTTGTTTCTTTTCACCTAAAAAACTACGATCAATTCCCCATGCATATGCATACAATTGTAAGCCCATCACTCCAAACCGTTGCTTTAGAATGTATGGGTCTGCATGAACTAAATAAAGAACCCCACTGTCATCCAAGACAGTGGGGAAATACAAAATATACTAGTTTATATTCAACTACATTATGTTGCTTTATATGGAATTTTATAATTATTCTAAACCTTTAAAATCCTGACCAGCATTTGGGTGTTTGTATCAAAGTTAGTAATTCTAATAATTCACTAGGCGTTTGAAAGTTATTTCTTAGCGTGAATCCGCTAACTGTCGGTTGTAACTCTTTTTTTAAATCATAAAATACTTCTCCTGATAAAGCTTCGTTTCTTATTCTTAATAAAAGGTCATTTAAGTTTTTATCTGCAGAAATTTGCGGATTCGCTAATGCATTATTTGTTAATTGAATAATCTTTTCCAGCGCTTCTTCTTTTTTGTTAACCATCAGCTACTTCTCCTATCTGCCCATACTAGATAAACTTGAAGCCCATCCTCCAATAACAATCCCTGCAATTTGTTGCTTAGCTTCATTCCAATTCACCCAGCATTTTTGTTTATTGCAATATACACCATTTCCATATGATCTAGCTGAAGCTTCTACATTTGTTCCTAATGCTGTAAAACCAATCCCGATCATGCTACAAATAACTAAACCTTTTACTAATTTCTTTTTCATGAATGTTCACCTCGAAAAATAAAAATTAGAAAACGTCTTCTATATAGAAATTATATAGCTATTGGTATAGTTTTGTAAACGATAAAATAAAAGGTTTTTTCTAACATTTTTGTAAGGAAGTATATATGATTAAAAAGAATCTACCTACTTACATTTTTTGCGTCTTCAACCAAAAATACTTATAAAAACCGTATGTTCAAATAACAACATTTAATTCTACTAAAAACCAAAAAATTTTAATCATAAATGCTACAGTATGTTCTTCTTTTTTTTGTAAATACTCTTCTCTCCATTTAGGATCGTGTTTTCTTTTTTTCAAAAATTCATATGTATGATAAGAAGAACTTTCTTTCTCTTTCACTAGCTATCACCTCAATTTTTTACTTCTATTATTGTCCACCAAATGCAAGCTTATACTGTTTACCACAACTTTTACATTTGTATTCTGTTCGTTTCCAACGAATACGTTCCGCTAATATGCCACAATCACAAGAAATATACTCAACCAAAACACTTTCAGCTCTGTTAGCTACTTCTATTTTCTGATAATCATACTCTTTTCTCATAACTAGTCACCTTAAATAATAACCATCACAATTTTATTTATCAAGAAGGCAACAACTAAAAATTAAGAGATAAATTTATGCGCTTTAATTGACACTATTATATTAATATTGAGGAATTAGTTGTTGCCTATTACTATTTTATCAAGATTTCCCCTTTTTTCAATTTTTTTTGGCTTATTTCTATGAAAATACCCTTACTTAATTTGTATTTTTTTACAATTACTGCACTTAAAATGATTATATTTTCCAAATCTCTTCTAACCAATTGGTCATAATCATAATCAACTTAAGCAACTACATTTGTCTTATTCCACGTAGTAATTTCTATTCCTCTATGATCATATTTTTTCGAACAACCATCTTAATTCTTTCCATTTCTAAAGCTATATCTTGCAACCATTTCTCTAAATTCTTTTTTTGTTTTAGGTCGTATTCGCAATACTTCTTCAGCAAACTCTAATAATAGTTTTTCTACTTTTGCTGACATCATATCAAAAATAACCATTGGCTTTTTTTCTTTTTCGACGCGTTTTTTGTATCTTTGATAATTTGCAGAATAGAGTCGACCATTTGACATTTTTTCTATTCCATATCCTGAAATCAAAGGATTTTCCAATATCTGAATATCTTCTCTCTATTTTCCATAATAACTACTCCTTTTCTATTTTTCACGCAACAATCCATCCGATTTCTTTTATGATTCATTAAGAAGCTTCTTGATTTGACTCATAATCTTTTTTCATCCTGTAAACTGTTTGCCGAGTGATTCCATACTCTTTTGCAATCTTTTAAATAGCAGTGCCTTTTTGTAACTCTTCGATAATATTTCTATAGACCGCTCTTTTTTGAGGATCTTTCGCTGTTGGACTATATAATTAAGGGCGCCCTTTATAAACACCTTTCATTTTTACAATTTTAATTCCTTGTGCTTTGCGTCACTTAGATTCTGTTCTTTCTTGTCCCGCAATCATTGCTAAAATCTGGATAATCAAATCTTTAATAAAACGATCAAGTAATGGATTATCAATTGCTTCAGCCATAATAGGAAGATTTGTAATTATCAATTGAACATTTTTATTCTTCAATAAATTAACTGTCTGAATGATTTCATCGTAATTTCTGCCTAATCGATCAATGGCTTCTACCATAAACATATCGGATTCTCTTTGAACATAGAGAAGTTACATCGTTCATTACTTTTATAAAGCAGAATAAAAATGAGTTTTCTTCTATATTTAAAACAGTTGCAAGCGGAATATTGGTAGAAACTTTTACCAAACTGATTAGTATAGGTAAGAGTTATCTATACTGATACTTCAGGTAATTAATCCGGGATAAAAAGCTACGACTTAAAAAATAATTTTTCCCACTGAACTTTTATGAGTTTATCCGCTTATTTTAAAGAGTAGAAAAAAGTAATTATCTGTCTTTAGTGAAACTCAGATTAGATAATTTGTGCCTATCGAAAATAAATCATCTACTCAAACTATGCAAAGAAGATACAAAAAGATCACTTATAGAACTAAACCAGCCACGATTATCTAATTAAACACAAAAAAAGGAGAGTGTACAGAAAATTTCACTTTCTGTACACTCTCCTTTTTATTTTTTTGCATATATTGTTCTACATGATCAATTTCTTTTTCATCGTACTTGTCATACTTACCTGCTTCATGTGCAATTTTTTTAATTTTATACATCACTCTTTTTTCAACTAACCATTTTTTCATGCTATGTTTTTTCCCATCTTCATTTAGAGAATCTAATTCTTCTAAATTTGAATCCAATTTGTTCAAAACCTCTGCAATTTTTACCAATGCTTTTGCTTCTTTTTGTTCACAGTTTGCTATAATAAATAACACTCCTTAAGTATTTATAGTTTAAGTTTACTCTTCGATTATTTTATTTGAAAATAAAAAGTCTCTACATAAATAACTTTAATTCATGTAGTTGAAGACAAACTTAGAGAATAGGACTCCAAAAAAAGTGTCCAGAAATACTGATTTTATGTACACTTCATTATAAAATTAAGAACTAAAAAAATCACTCAATTATTTTGAATGATTTTTTAGCGATTAAATATTATAGTTTATGTCAAATAAAACAAAAAATTTATGCCATTTAAAAAGAAAAATGACATCCAAGTATAGCACGAAAAAACAAACAGGTCAAAAACTTAAAAAGTTTTTGACCCACATTTTTATTATTTATATATAAATTTAAATCTATTCTAAAATTCCTATTTTCAGACAAATACCGTTAATTAAAATATACCTTCAACTCAGTCAGAGTTAATCCAACTTTTTATTTCTTTAAATAGTTTCTTGCTATTAGAAAATTGTGTAATATCTTGATTATTTCTATCTAACATCGATAAATCTACATAATAATCTGGCGGAACAGGTTGATTGTTAAACAACCGTTGTCCCTTTATGGGCTTTATCGTCTCATAATAGCCAACAGTATATACGAACCACCAATAATTATCGGAATTTTGATTGGTTAAAAAACGTCCTAAGTTAACCGAAGTATACCCGGCAGAAGGCATACCAAAAACTTTTACATTTGGATTATTCTTTAACGCTAAAAGTAAACTTTCAGCGGCACTTGCTGTGTTATTGTTTATTACAATTGCAACTTTTTTTCCTATTTTCTTTTTGTGTAATGATAATTTATAAAGATTCAGTTCGTTAATCGTTCCTGGAATTCCACCAAATAATTTACCATTTTTTAAGTAAACAGGATACTTTTCCTTTTTATTATTAATATTGCTAAAAAGCATACCATCGGGAATTAAAGAACTCGCACCAATAATCATAGGTTCTTTCAGTCCGCCATAATTATTTGATAAATTTAAAACAATGTTACCAGAAGTATTTTCGATTAAATCTGTCAACTTTGATGCATATTTAATTGAAAAGTTATCATCATTGCTGTAGACACTTGGAATGTTAATAATTGTAAGATCCTCATACTTTGAAATACTTGGTAACTTAAGAGTTTCCATATCTTCCATATCTTTGTCACTACTTATTTGTTTTACAGAACTATGTTTGTTAGCACCATATACTAATGTATTTAAATTATCCACATTAGTTACTTTTCTACCGTATCTTGTTAATTCTAAAATATTTCTCCACTCATCTTTATTAGTAATTACTCCATATTGAGATATCGTATGAAGTACTTCATAGCTCCTAGAATCAATTGATTTTAGAGGTAAAAAGAAAAAAGTAAGAGCAACAAAAATAATGACACATGCGCTAATAATATAAAAAAGTAAACATTTTTTGATACTCATCCTGTTCATCGTCCTTAACAAGTAATATACTACAATATTTCACTATACATGGCTGCTCTAACTAATTTTATTTTTCATCAATGTACTTCTTTCTTTATATCTATAAATTGGTTCACTAGCTTCTGGTACTCTTTTAGCTGTTCCTTTAAGCAAATCATAAATATTCCACCCATGAAACTACCAAAAACCAACGAGCCTATTAATGAACCAAAAATAATAAATTCTTTTTCTATAAAAACTTGATGAAAGTTTGTTAGCATAACAAACATGAATAAGGCATTACATATAAAAAGATTAAGGAATAGCTGAACACTAGAGAAATCTTGTTTTTCATCAAGAGCAATTGGTTTAAAGAAACGATACATAACATAATATTCACTGATTAATATTCCCATTAATAATATGCCTTTCACTATTATCAGCCAAGAAAAATCGTTAAAAATAAGATCAAAAAAACCAAGTACTGGTATAAACACAAATAGACATCGAAATTGATAAACATACTGGTAAAAATTATGTGTCTTAAAAAAATCCATCTGTTTTTGAAACTTTTCTTTATCCGTTATATCCATATCAGCATCTCCCTTTTTTAACGATTACTCTTGCTTATTCTATCGACTTTTTGCTTATTATTCACTTTGAATGAATCCTCTCTTTATTAGTATTATTAATATGGAAGAAGCATACCGCAAAACAACGCTTTCATAAAAGGCGAACATAATAAGAAATAATAGTTAGTTTTATTAAAGCATAAATACAGTTAAAATAAATCATACGAAAGTCCTAAATCAAGTTTTATTTTAAGTTTCTAACTTTGATTGTTTTAGTTAAAAATGACACAACCAGATTGTGTCTTATTCATAACATAGTATTTTATTGCAAATCCAAAGAGCCGAATTTTTAGTTTCAGCTCTTTTTTTGTATCTATTTTTCTTTGACTACTTTGGGACAAGTTTGATCCGTAAGGGCGAATTATTTATAGGGAGTTAAACACCTATAAATATTACGAAAGACGGTGTTCTACATGCATCCATTATTAATTGAAGCAGTTACAAATTTAATCATTGAGTTCTTATTCTTGTTTTTCCCAAAAGAGTTCGATAATCCTTTAACAAAATGGATTTTCGAATGGGCTGTTTCCAATTTGTTAAAGCTAATTTTTTACTACGTGAAAAGAAAACTGGAAGAACACAAATCAAAATAGCCAACAACAGGAAAAAGGGTATAATTTCCTCTTTTCTGTTGAAGCATGCCCAACTTGAATGTCCTGCTACGTATCTGATAACAATTTGAACATGGAAAAGAACCAACAGGGTATACCCTGTTGGTTCTTTTAGTTAATATATTTTAATAGAAAATTTATTTATTACATCATGAAATACTGTATAAAAATCGTAGCAAGCACACATCACTTTTTTTAGCCTATCATTTTACGTCGACAGTCTAGCTGGTTTCTTATCTCAATTTTGAACCCATTGTTTTTCTGCTATAATCATAGTCGACATTTGATCTGAATAATTTTTTATGATATTGCTAAATTCTGTCATTGATTGGCTTATTTCATCATCAGCACTTTTGGAGCATTTAAAGTTTAGATATCTAATTCTAGATCTACTAATTGAGTCTAGAATTTTTAAATTTATTTTTTTAAAAGTTTGTTTATTATCTACAGATAAGATATATTCTATCATATACAAATTAGCCAAATAAAAATTCTGTAAATAACTTTTATTATTCAGTATCTTGTCTTCTTTACTAAGTATTGGGTATATTAGTTTTAATTTCTTATTATTTTTGTCTATTAAATACTCATATATAACATACAGTAAGAATGTATTTAGCACATATAATGGTAATTCTTTATTTTTTTTTATTATTTTGCATACCTCATTGCTATTTAAGAAAGTTGACTGATTATATTTATTAAGTAAGCTATTTGATACAATATAATACATTTCGAAAATATAATCCTTAGTAACTAATTTATATATATTGTATCCATCATTCATAAACCCGTTAAAATTAAAAGGAACTGCAGTAATCAAGAATATTGAAAAATTAAATAAAGAAAAATATTGAAAAAAGTCAATTTTTACAAAAAAAGTTAATGTAAAAAAAAGACTAAATATTGGTCCTCCGGTTAACAACCTCAGAATTTTCTTATTATTAAACGTAGTTGGTTTATATCTAAATAATCCACCAAAAAATCCCCACTGTGTATTTAATCTAACCTTAAACTGTTTTTCCCACGAAAGTTTTATAAACCCAAATATTAATGACTCTGGTCTAACTTTATTAAATAATCCAAAAACTAAATGACCTAACTCATGTACAAAGATAGACAATAACAAGGCAAAGTATGCAGTAGACACTAAATTTAATTCAAAAACAAGAGTAAAGATTACGAGAAGTAACGTAAAGATCATCGGAGATATAAATTTCATCTATTTTATTCTCACCTCTTTGTATTTAAGCATGCTATTTTTATCTATAGAAGAATCAGCATTTTCAAATAAAGTATTTAATACTTCATTTGAATCTTTAGAATTATCTACATTCTTTGACATAATAGCTGCTAAAGCTGCGCTTACTTCTGGAGTTGCTAAACTTGTTCCAAAAGAAAGTGTATAGCCATCTGGAAAGTCAGCAGCTTTACCTAGTGGAGAAACTAGCGATGTAGGGTAATAAGTCATCATCATTTCACGAGCATCAATTTGTCCTGTTATTTTGTAATTGTCACCATATCCTCCCGCAGGACCATATATAGAAACATTAGACCCATAATTAGAATAGTCAGCAATATCGCCACTCTTTTTTGTAGCTCCGACGGTAATTACAGACTCTAGTCCTCCTGGTATATGTTTTTCATTACCAGTGCTTATATCACGCGACTCATTTCCTGCTGATGCAACAATTAGAATGTTATTTTTTCTTGCATAGTTAACAACTTTTCTGAATGCTTCTACAGTAAATCTTTCGTCATCTATTTCCATATTTTTATATGAGCCAAGACTCACATTTATTATATTTACTTGATCATTTGTAGCATCAACTATAGCTTTAAGCATATTTATAGAGTTTCCATCTGTCCCATCCATCACCTTGTAAGAATTTAAATTTACTCTTGGAGCAATCGTGTCTATTACTCCAGCAACTTGTGTACCATGACCATATTCATCTAACTCAATATCATTAACATAGTTTTTTAATCTTAGGTTATTGTCTTGAAGATTAGGATGAAGCCTATCTATCCCCGAGTCAATTAGAGCTATGGTTATATCTTTCCCTAGTTGTTCTTTCACTGGATCAATATGAGATAAAATTTTTTTATATGGCCAATTAAAAGACTTAAAATCTTTGTTTAAAATATTAATGTTTAAAATAGAACTATTAACTTCTTCAGGTTTAAAATCTGGTAATTTTTTCCCTTCCGAAACATTAAAATATTTACCTATAAACTTCTTATCACTATCATCCAGGTTTTTAAAACTAACTAATCCTATTTCCTGTATATAATCTACTTTTTCAGAAGATAATTCAGACTCAATTTCTTCTATAGCAGTTGTTTGCGAATTATCAATAAAAAATGAAATATTATTTGAGAGATCTGATGCATAACCTGTTGTTCCTAATGTTAAAAAAATATATGAGATTAAAATATAAGTCAATCCTCTTTTTTTCATTTTGTACCTCCAAATTGTTGTTTTTTGTAATACAGTGAACGATATAACTCGCTATTTTCAATAAGATCTTCATGCTTTCCAATACATACTATTTCACCATTATCCATTAATATAATTTTATCAAAGTTTTTCACGGTACTGATTCTGTGAGCAACGGTAATAACTGTTCTTTTCTCATCTAATAAATTAGAAAAAACTTCAAATTCTGAAATATTATCCATTGCAGATGTAGGCTCATCTAAAAGTAATGTATTTACATTAGAATAGAACGCTCTAGCTAAAGCAATCTTTTGCCTTTGACCACCAGAGAAATTACTACCATTTTCTGATACTATAGTTTTCTCATACTGAGGAATTCCTAAAAGTACCTCATCCATTTTTGATTTATTCATACTTTCTTTTAGTCTTTTTTTCTCATTTATAGAAGAATTCGGTTTAAACTCTAAAGAAATATTTTTTTCGATAGTTTCATTAAAAATATGCGCATTTTGATTAACATAAAAAATGTTTCTTCTATTATTGGAGTTGTTTGATAAAGGATAGCCTTCATACAATATTTCTCCATTAGAAGGTTGTAACAATCCCGCCAATAGTTTTAGTAAAGTAGATTTCCCTGACCCACTTCTACCAACAATAGCAACTTTATCCCCTTTTCTTATGTCAAAAGAAATACCATTTAAAATATTTTTTTCAAAAACAGATATAGTATAGTAAACATTATTAACCCTATAAATAAACTCTTCTTTTCCAACATTTCCTATTTTATTATTAAAATTATTTTTTTCTTCATAAGTTAAAACTTCAGATAATTTTTGAAAATATACATTTAATAGTAGAAAGTCATTATAAGAGGAAACCAAACTTAGAATTGGCTTCATAACCATTGTTACTATAGAAACAAAACCAATTAGTGATCCTAATGACAAAGAATTGTTGATTATTAATTTAATACCTATTATTAAAAATAGAGCTGGCATTACACTTTGTATGATTTCTGGTAATATTCCAAAAATAGCTATATATCTATTTTTATTTTTTGTAATTAATAGTTGAGACGTAAACATGTTTTTCCAATTTAACAAAAAACTCTTTTCTGCATTAGCAGATTTAATGGTTTCAATTCCTTCAATTGCTTCTGTAATAATCCTCTGGACGTTTCCTTGTTCCATTATTTCTTTATCTACAAATCTTTTTATTGTATGCGAATTTATAATACTTAAAAAAGCTATTAAAGAGATTAGAACAAGAGCTATTATTGTCAGTAAAATAGAATAGTTAACCATTAAAAACAAATATATCCCTAAAAAAAGACTATCTATTAAAGTTGTTATTACCTTTTGAGACAATATTTGCCTAATATAAATATTTAAGTTCGCTCTAAACACTAATTCTCCAGTTGATCTATTACTAAAATACATTAGTGGCATACTAAAAAGTTTATCAATATAAGAAAACATTAATTTAAAATCAAATTCATACTGAAATTCTGCTACTACAGAGCTTTTTAAGTATTGAACTACATATAAAACAGAAAAAAAACTAGTTAATATTAATAACAGAACATAGGTAGGAATTTCTTGAAAAGATCTAATATTATCTATCGAATACTTTGTTGCAATAGGAATTAAGAGTAATAAAAGTTGTGAAACAAATGATAATATTATTAAACTAAAGAAATATCTTTTGAATTTTGTAAAAATAAATGACTTTAAAAAAAATTGTTTCCTTTTGCCTTCTTTTTTAGCCTTTTTCTTATGTGCGTATATTAATATATTTGAAAAATTTTTTTTGAATTCTGAAATATCAATCCAGCGTTTATTACTTGCAGGATCTAAGATTAATACTTTCTTCTTTTTTATTTTCTCTATGACCACAAAATGTTGATTATTCCAATAACTTATTACAGGAGTCGGAAGATCTAAATAATTTGAAAAACTTGATTTAAATGTTGATACATCAAATCCATATTCGTCAAAGACAGTACGAATATTTTTGATAGTTAGTCCTCCTTTGGGCACCCCATATTTTTCCCTTAGTTCTACTAGTGTACTTTGATTACCATAATAATTAAGTAGCATAGTGATACATGCCAAAGCACATTCACTATGCTCTCCTTGCGCAACGTACTTCAATCTTTTCATAATTACACCTCTTATAACTCAAAAAGTAATGCATTCGGAATTTCAGAATCTAGGTTTCTCAATAATTCATAACCCACACCACTGATTCCTACAAAGAATCCTAGTGATTCTAAATACTCACTTCCGGCAACCTTTAGTGTATTATTTTTTTCAAAATCATTTAGCATATAGCTAATAAGTTTATTTTTTTTATACTGATAAGTTTCAGGATCTTTTTTAGCTAATTGAATTAGCCCTTCCAAAGTACCTGCATTTCCATGGCATAGACAATCTTTATTTTTATATGCTATGGTTTTATTAATATCTATATTTGAAATGTTATCATCATATAATTCAATTGTCGCTAAAAGTTCACCTACAGTTCCCTTACACCAACTATTGTTTTTAGGTTCTTCTTCAAAGTATGATTCTTTAATTTTATGAAGTAAAGAATTTGCCTTATCTATCCTATTGAATTTTGATAGAAGATGGACATAGCTATATATACCGTGTCCGAATCCTCTGAAATTAAAATAGGGTTCTTCGGATAATTTTTCAAAAATTTCTAATGAAAATTTTCTATATTTTTCATCCTCTGTTATCTCGGATAACAATAATAAAACTTTTATTATACTATTATGCCCGTGGATCCAATCATTTTTTAACTCGCCATTATTTATCGGTTTCTTTTCAATCAACATGTCTGCAATTTCTACGGCTACATTTAAAGAGTTTATATCATTATTTAAGCGGTAATCTACAAGTAAAGGATATATTAAACTTCCTTTTCCAAAAAAAGCTGACAATATATCTTCAGATGGTATTGTATAAATTGAATTTTTTATACATTCAATTACATAATCATATTTATGATTCTTTGTAATGTATTTAAGAGCCACATAAAATACGAATATACCAGGCAATCCATCGTACATATTATTATTTAGGATGCCCACATTCCAATCTTGATCCAATTTTATGTCAATCCAATTTACAGTATTGGTTTTTTTATTAAAAATAGCTCTCTTGAAAATTTTTTTCTCTATCTTCTGACATGCTTGAATAATTTTACTATTTAGCTCTGAGCCAGTATAAATATATTTATTTGAATTTTGATTTTTCAAATCATTAATATATTTATATGGATTATAAATATTCAAAGCAATTTCTAGCCAAACGGTTTGAATAGAAATATCTTTATCACAAAGATCATTTATTTTATTTAGGCATCTATTCAAAGCACTTTCTTGATAAAAATCTTCTACTAAGCACCCGTCACTAGCTATTAATGATGTTTTTGAGATATTGTTATAAAAAATAGGTATATCCCCATCTATTAAGTCTGAAAATTCGTAATGAACAACCTTCTTATTCTTATATGGATAGGCCCACATATTATGAAGTACTTTTTCTCTCTCTATTGCATTAGAAAAGCAATTAGGATGGTATGAAAATTCCAACATATCAGCATATCTTTGAGTTGGTCTGATTACATTTCTAACTATAAGATTTTGTAAATTATTATTAATATATGCCAATATTTTTTTCTTAGAATCCTTTGCTTTCATTAAAATACTTTTCATACCAGTAACTATATATTTTTCATAGCTGATAAAACTAATTTTTTCATTATTCATAATTGGAGTATTTTTTGCAGTATCCATAATGTGTGTTTGATATTCAAAACGCATTTCATCAGTAAATGTATTTTTAATTTTTAATATCTTGAACGGTACGCTTTGCTCTTTAAAGTTTAACGCACTAAGGTTAACCCCTTCATCTTTCGAATCTGACTTATCTTTCATCGCTAAATATGGTACTAGCCCTGTCACCATTATAGAATCTAAATATTTATATTTAGCATCTACTGTTGCGCTATTACCAAACTCTATAGGAATATTTTGTTGAAAAAAAGTTTCGTTATCTATGATAACAGGGTATTCTCCATGAGCGATTATATTCTCATAGTGTAAGTCTGTTACATTAAATAAGAAAGCTATTCCGATTAGTTTACCATACCTTTCATAATATTTTTTTACTTCTTCTGTGTTATTTATTTCTATATTATCTATATATTCTTCATAGAAATAGGTATCTCTAGTAACTTTTTTAACTATATAAATATCTGCCTCTAATTCTTTATTTAAAAATTCAAAAAAATCGCTTAATTTATTCTCGCTATTAATCTTTGGCTTGTATACTATCTTCTTTCCATCCGAAAAAGTTAGTGTAGAAACAGTATTTCCGCGACTATGAGAGTCTCCCTGTGATTCTGATATAGAGTTAAGCTCTGAGGATTGTATGTTAAAACAATTTTGTATGCTAGGTAAATCTTCAGTCACTCTTATAAGCATTTGTTTAGTATTATCTAAAAAATATCTCATTCTAACAACAGTAATACGCATCAACTCAGGATAGCATGTATAAAAAGCTATTATATCTTTTTTAGAGTTAAATCTTTTTTTTAGATAATAGATAAATCGCTTGCTACTATCATTTCCCTTTAGAGGTTCATTTTTTTTAAAAGTATGCAAATCTAGCACTAATGTTTTACTTGTCAAGTGAATAAGCTCTTGTGTTAGAGTTTCTAATAAATTAATAATGAATTCTTTTGTACAAATATTTAACTCTGAGTTTAAATCAAGTAAAAATAAACGAGCATATTGTAAGAAATATCTAAAAGGATAACTAGCATCTACTTCTAATAATTGCTCTTCACTATCATTATAAGAATCTAAAATTGATTCAAAAAAAATATACCATGATTGATCTTTAATATATTGAATTGCAACTTCTTTATCAGGAAAGTTTTCAATAGGTGTTATTCCTAATCCAAAATTATCCAGTGATTCATATTTATATTTAATCAAGTAGTCTAAATCATCTTGTTTAAGAACACTTTTTCTTTCTTTCCAAGCTTGTAAATTTTTAATGTCGTACTTCTCGTTACCACTTTGCTTTAGTAAAAAACATCTTTCATTTATGCTTAATACATTTATTAGATTATCTTCCATGTAAGCACTCCTTTTTTATGTATAAGAGGGCTAGTGAAACTAGCCCTCTTAATATATAAATTAGCAAAATTTAGCTGAAAATAATGCACCTACTCCTAAGCCTATGGTAAAACATGCTGGAGTAGTCTCAGCCTGAACATCTCCACTACCTTGAATCGCTTCCATTTCTTCTAAACTTAACTCTTCAAAAGAAGGACCAACAAGTTCTAATTTATTAGAGTAATAGTTTTCTTGATTTTCCTTATTTAGCACTGTGCTTCACCTCACTAAGTTTTATAGTATATTTTAACAATGTTTTAAAGACACAACTACAGTTACTCCAGTAAAAATACCGCCACCAACCCAGCCACAAGCAGCACTACTTGCTGCAGCTGTCGCCGCAACAGCACACACCGGTGTTGTCTCAGCCTGAACATCTCCACTACCTTGAATCGCTTCCATTTCCTCAACACTTAGTTCTTCAAAACTAGGAACTACATTTAAATTTTCCATAATTCTTACCCTCCATCATAAAATTGTTGTATATTGCATAACATAATATGTTACAATTTAATAGTATAGAGCTTTTAATCTTTTGTCAAGTGTCACTTGACAAAAAGGAGGAACCAAAATGGCTATTTTTATTTTTTTATTGGATATCATTTCTGTAGTCTACTTTGTTTTTAATCTGACTGATTCAAAAAAAGATGAGCGAATTTTATATACAATTTCCTTAACATCTACTTACATGTACTTATTTATTAACTTTTCCATACTTATAGTAATTGCTATTTTTCTTTTACTACCTAATGTTATTACTAAAAACTATCTATTTAATTTTATCTACTATTACTTCTCTCTATCAATGATATTGCACTCTCTGTTACTACTTTTTTTCAACAAGAGGACTTCATAAATGATAATTAATAACTTAAAATTAATTAGAGAGAAAAAAAAAATCAGCCAAAGTGAATTAGCTGCTTTATTAGAAGTTAGCAGACAAACTATTAATGGTATAGAAAAAAATAAATACAACCCTTCTTTACAGTTAGCATTAAAAATTGCTTACTACCTGAATACTCCACTAGAAGATATTTTTCAATGGCAACCTGAATAAAAAAGATTTTTAAATTTCACCACAAAATATTTAAATTAAAAGAAAGGTGCTTCGTATGAAGAAAAAGTTTATATCCCTTCTGATTTTATTTTTAGGAATAATTGTTGGCATAGTAACAGTTTATATTTTAAAGCATAAATAATTATGACTGTTGTTTTATACTTTAATCATAACTGATTTTTTATCAGTAAAACCCTCTTTTTCTGGACACCAAGTATATAGTACATGTTAACTTTTCCTTTAAAAAAACTAATAGTCTAGTAAACTTATTGTATTACGAGAGAGGTGAGGAAATGAAATTAGTAATTGATAATATTACAAAAAAATTTGGAGAGAAACTTATTTTTGATAGAGCTAGTTTTCAATTTGAAAAGGGGAAAATTTATGGGCTCTTAGGACGGAACGGTGCTGGTAAGACTACTCTGTTTAACTGTATTTCACAGAATGTTTCACTAGATGAGGGTCGAATTTATTTAAACGATAAAGACGAACAGATTCAAAACTATGATAATACTGACATTGGGTTTGTTTACACTACACCTCACTTACCAGCATTTATGACAGCGTATGAATTTGTCCGCTTTTTTGTAGATATCAATCGTGAGAAGATTAAGGATATTCAACGTACAGAGGATTATTTACTATCGGTTGGAATCGACAAAGAGGATCATCATCGATTGCTTAAAGATTTTTCCCATGGTATGCAAAATAAGGTTCAAATGTTGGTTTCCTTAATGGTTCAACCACCAGTATTATTATTGGATGAACCTTTAACATCGTTTGATGTGGTGGCGGCTCACGAAATGAAAGAAATGATTATTCACATGAAATCTGCGTCAGTAATTATTTTTTCAACGCATATTCTGCAGTTAGCACAGGATTTATGTGACGAAGTTGTGCTACTGCATCATGGCAAGTTACGAGGGATTCCTGCTAATCGTATTCATGACCAAGATTTTGAAAGGGAAGTAGTGCAGTTACTGTTGGACAAGGAGGAGCTAGTTGATGAAAGTATTAGCTAGTTTTTTTAAAGAAGATTGGCATTATTTTAAGTATAACTTGAGTAAAACACTTAACGGAATTTTCTACTTTTTACGTCGGGTTCCCGGAGTTAAAAAAGTAATCAACGAGCGAGTATACGCGGCTTACGAGTTGAAAAGCCTATTGAGCATTCTCTTAACGATTTTGAGTATCTTATATTCCTTCTTAATAAAAATCTTTGTTTTTGTAATAGTTATTCTCACCCAAGTCTCTTTAATAACATTTTTCAAAGGAGACAAGTTTTCTGATGTTTTTTCTAAAATTGATCAACCAATGATGCAACAAGGGGCGTTCCTGTGGCTTTTGTTAGTAGTTGTTATTTGGGGATTTTATAACCACTTTTCAGTGATTACTACACAAAAATTGATTGATTTTTATACAGCGTTCTCTTTATCACGCAATCAGTTTATCTTAGGACAAAAGTTTGTTGAAATTATAAAAAATGCTATTTTTTATTTTTTTGCAGGTTTACTTTATGGCTACGTAGCTAACAATCTGACGCTGGTATTATTTATACCTCTTTCATATTTAGCAGGAAACTTTTTACTATTTAACTTCTGCCGGCGAATCTATATGCTCAATTACAGTACAGTAAGACGACGGTGGCTTGGAGTAATTGCTACAGGGATTTTTTTAGTTATTATAGGTAGCTTGTATTATCTTGATTTAGTGGCTCCATTAACACGTATTTTTACTAATTGGATGTTACTACCAGTTTGGGTGATTTTAATTTTTGTTGGCTACAAAGGCGCGTGGAATTATCCTAAACAAAATGAATTTATAAGGAAAACTATCGTACAATCATTGTCATTTTATGAAGCTATTACAAGTACGAAACAAGAAAATGACCAATATATAGGTCAAGGGTTGAAAATGCAAAAGCAACTACAAGTTAACAAAGATAACCAGATAGATAGGTTAGAGGGAAACGAGTATTTGAACGCACTGTTATTTAGTCGTTATCGTCAAGTGTTCAATAAAAAAATCCGTGCGCTACTCGTTGGATTTTCCATAGTTGCAGTAGGCTTAACTAGTCTGAGAATTGCGGGTGTCAGTAACTATATTAATGAAGTTGATACGTTGCAGCTTTTACCACTATTATTCCTTTTAATGTATTTTCTCTCTTTTGGTAAACAAATTGTACAAATGCTGTTTGTCAATTGCGATTCTTCAATGTTGTATTATTCATTTTATCGCGAAAGATCCACTATTTTGAAAGGGTTCACTTATAGGTTAAGACAAATCTTTAAATATAATAGTTTAATTATTTTAGAGATTTTCCTATTATTTGTATTGTTACAGGTACTGAATAATTTCTACTTAAGTTGGCAATTTTTTGGAACATTACTGTTATTATTACTTGCGCTAGGACTTCTATTTTCCTTTCATGAGCTATTTATTTATTATTTACTTCAGCCTTTTACTGTTGATATGTCAGTTAAAAGTCCACTGTATAAGGTAATCACTTGGGTATTCTACTATTTTGCTTATATGAATACACAGGTAAGATCAACCGGTTTTTTATATGTAATATGTATTTCGATTATTAGTATTTTATATGTAGCAATTGGATTAGTAATAATTTATAAAATGGCACCGAAAACTTTTAAAATTAAGGAATAGAAGCAAGTTACTTTTAACAGCTAGAACTACATTGGGATAGATAACTGATAAATGGCACTATCTAAAATACAGATAGGCCATTTATCTCTATAAAAATACTGCCATTTAAATCCGAAAGTTACAATTTACAATATTAGCATCTCCCTTTTTTAACGATTACTATTGCTTATTCTATCGACTTTTTGCCTATTATTTACTTTGAATGAATTCTCTTTTTCTTAGTATTGTTAATATAGACTAAGCACACCGTAAAACATCGCTTTCATAAAAGACAAATATAATAAGAAATAATAGTTAGTTTTATTAAATCATAAACACAGTTAAAATAAATCATACAAAAGTCCTAAATCAAGTTTTATTTTAAGTTTCTAACTTTGATTATTTTAGTTAAAAATGACACAACCAGCTTGTATCTTATTCCATGCATTGTCTTATTATTAAAATATATAGTTCAAAACTTATAAATATTTATCTAACCTTTTTTATTAACACATTTTATTTGGCATATCGACACCAATTTGGGGGCGCCACCATCGTACTGACTGTTCATAAATTCTTTAGCAATATTCTTAGTTAACTCTTCTCCAATAATATCAGCTCCTACTGTTATCATGCGAGAGTTATTATGTCTTTGTGTCATCTAAGCCGAACGTTCATCAGATACTTCTGCTGCAACCATACCTTTGATTTTCGTTGCAACCATGCAAGGTCCTGCACCATAAGCATCAATGACAATACCAAGATTTCCCTCTTTTTGGTTCCTCTTTTTGCAACAGATAACGTCACATCTATAAAATCTTGACCTTCCGTTGGTACATCGACTACTTGATGTCCTTCTTCTTCAGGAAAAGATTTCACGATTTCCTTTAGCTTCAACCCTGCCAAATCTGCACCAATTACAACTGACATACTTTTTCCCTCCAGATAAAATAAATTTTTCTTTAAATAATAGTTTCTGTTTTCAGAACACAGAAAAGACCACAAATCAACCAAAAGAAAACTTTCAGTCAATTTATGGTCTCGCCTAATATTTTTAGTAACGATCCACCGCTTATTTAATTACACAGCAACGTTTTAACACATCTTTATTCGTTTATAAACGCTTTCTTCACGTGGTAGTGACAAAAAACCGTTTAGCGTAAAATAATTGTTGGAAAAAATAAAAAGGGATTTCTCCAGGTGCGTTAAAATTAAGGTGACAAAAATCTTGAAACATCACCATGGAGGAATTCCCTATGGATATTATACAATAATCTGCAGATAAAATCAGCCACGAAATGGCCAAACAATTTGTTGGAATGCAAAATCATGTCGTTAATTTTTCTAATCTTGTCTCGAATATTCAAAAGTGTGTCAATGAAATTAGAGTTTCTATGGTTGAATCTTTAGTAATAGAAGCAGATAATGCCTTACGGCAATCGCCCGTTATAAAAAGAGAATGGCACATCAAAAAAAAATGAAGATACAAAAGTCTGCGTGACATTGATGGGACCAATCGAGTTAACTCGTACCTAATTACAAACATAAACCCGATGGAAGCTTTTCTTATTTATTGGACGAATACCTTGGAATATCCCCTTACGATCGGATGGATATTGCTTAGAAGAAGAAATTCTTAAAACAGCTACTGAACGCTCTTATCAACAGACAGTGAATCAATTCTAACGTTCATGTATTACAAGCAAAGAATTCATTAAAAATATAGTTCATCGATTAGAAGTAGACCAACTGGAAGTTCCAGTAAAAGGACAAAAGACTACACCAAAGGTGTTGTTTATCGAAGCCGATGAAGATCATGTTTCCTACCAAGACGGTAAAAATCGGTTTATGAAGCTTGTCTACATTCATGAATGGTATCAACCAACTACTGGAGAAGCCAAACATCATTCATTACAGAAGGCCATTACTTTAGTGGTTATATCCGGACAATCAACGGCTTTGAGAAGAAGTCTATGCTTACCTAGACAACATGTATAATTAAAAAAATAAGCGATTCTATTTTTCTGACGATGGGACCTAATGGATTAAAGAGGGTGCAAACTTATTTATTAGGAAACTCATCAATGACAGAACTTGATACATCAGCAAATATCATTCTATACCATGCTTCTTTTTTAGTGTTTCGTTGGACATTGCCCTATTAGGGTTTGTCAACTAAACTGTGGAAGTTAAATATCTAGAAGTTTAAAACACAAAATTCTTTTGGTCATTTTTTAAATCAGATAAATCCCAATTGGAAGTATAGTTGAATAAGCCTAGTGTTGTTACGGAAGGTAAATGGCATACTTTTCATTTCTAGAGGAGAATGCCTCGTTGACCATTAACTGATTCAGTACCATAGCACAGTTTCGAATTCGCCCACCTGACCACTTCGCGTATAATTCTTTCGTACGTAAATAAAGTAATTTTAGGAGCGCATTATCACTAGAAAAGGCTCCCTTTTTTGTGACTTTTCTGAAGTTAGAGTGAATACTTTCAACTACATTAGTAATGTACATGATTTTCCGAATGGCGCTGCCCTAATCAAATAGTTGTTCAGCATGAGAAAAGTTTCGTTTCCATACATCTACTGCATCAGAATATTGAGGCCAACGATTTTGAAAACTGTCGAAGGCAGCATATGCAGCGTTTAAAGAAGAAACACCGTCCATCGAGACATCTTCTACACCACGTACTTTCAATTCATCGAAGACTTGCATCCAGCGATTTTTAGATTCTGTTTGATTGAGCCGTAGACCTAAAATCACCTTGTTTCCTTTAAGGTCATAGCCAAGAACGGTGTACACAGTGTATTCTTTGGTTTCATAGTTTTCGCGTAAAGTGACATACATACAATCAACGAATAGAATGCATAACACTTGGCTAATGGCCGAGCTTGCTATTCTTCCAATTCAGAAAGGACAGCATCAGTGATATCAGAAATCATTTCGCGGGAAATATCAAAGCCGTAAATATCTTCAACTTCAAAAGAAGCCTCCCGATTTCTGGGAACATCAATGTTTGCTTCATCAAAGCTCATTTTAAGCGTCTTATCCCCATAACTGTTCGTCGATTGTCATGTTTCTTTGGCTCTTTAGAATGGGCATCATACCCTAAATGGTTATTCAATTCTCCTTGAAGTATTTTTTCAAATAAGGGACCAAACACGTCTTTTAAAGCATCTTGCATATCCTCTACAGATTCGGGTTGATAAGTATTCAAAATGGATTCAGCTAACTTCTCAGCATCAGGATTTCTTTTCTTTCTAGCCATCGTATAATTACCTCTTGATCTCATAAACAGTGAAGCAACCACTCGCTAGGATTGATGGTTACTTACACGGTTTATATTACATTCTCACATATATTGAAAATATATTCAAAAAAATTAATTTAAGCAAAGAAACGAACAACTAACGTAATTTATCATCAGTTGCTCGTTATTTTTTGTATGGATGTTCCAGTGAACCCAAAATAGACTTTTTTGATATTTTTTAACCTATGGATTCAATTTATTAGTATGAACTTTTGATTATATTCTAATTTTTTTACTCAATAGTATTTACTAAGTTTTTTCCATTTATATTTGTTTCTTCAGGCTGTATTGATGTGTCTAGATGCGAAAGATCTATATCATTTACTTTCTTTGTAGCATTATTTTCTTTTTCAACATTATCCCTGTCTATATTTTTCTTTTCTTTATCTAAAGTATTTATTTTTTCATCATCAGTGTTTAAATTACTATTTTCTATATTAGTATTAGCTTGTTCAGTACTATTTGATTTTGGCTTAACTTCATTAACAGCATTTTCTACATTAGAAAACATCTGAGGTATAGTGTCTTTTTGTTTATTATCATCATTCTGGTTATTTATTGTTAAAAAGTTATTCACCTCATTAATTAAAGACTGAATAGCAGATATATCATTAGAATTCATTAATTCATAATATTTATTTAAGTATTCTACTCTTTTAATAAGATACTTAACTTCATCAATAGAATAGATTAAACTTTGTAACTGGGATTTTAACTCATCGATGGTTACTGTCTCATCAGTACTAACTATTTTTGTTGGGGTATTTCTATTTAACAGATTAAATAATGTAGCTTCTATTTCCTTTAATTTACTATTATCCTGTTTAGTTTTAATATCGTCTAAAGCATTCAGTAATTTTATTTTTTCATTTAAATACAAATTTTCATCTAGAGATGTAACTTGTTGATAAACATTCGACCAGTTAGTTTCATATTGAACTTGCTCTTTACTTTTAGAAAGTTTTTCTTTTACATCATTCTCTAGTAAAGTAAGTCTATCTTCAACTAAAGTTCCATTATTACCATTAAAATAGTCTGTTTTTATTTGAGTTAAACATTCAATATATGAAAAATAACCATTTTCAATTTTACCAATTTGTTCTGATAATTTTGCAAATCGCTCTTCTATATTATTTAACTTCGTTTTATCAGGCAAGGATGATTGATCAGCACCTTTGTCATTTTCAGTTATCATTTTTTCATCTACATATTTTTTCTCAAAATTGTTTAGCGCTTGAATAAATCCTTCTGTAGAATCTACTCCCCAGCCTAATGTTTTTTCCTCAAGTGCTTGTAATACTCTTTTTACTCTTAATAAGTATCTAGATTTTGAACCAAATTTATTTTCAGCTTTTTTAAGAATAGAGTCAATTTTATCTTTTACAATCTGCCGATCAAGATTTCCTGGTATTCCTGGAGTTTCAATATTTGGAATTCTATTTTTTAGATAGTCTTTCCAACCCATACTTTTTATTTTATAGTCATGTGTATGATCGCCATGAACAATCTTCATGAAACCATTCTCAATAATTATAGTTTCTGGATCTACTTGCATACTTTTTGCTAAAGCATTCAATTCATTTTCAAACTCTTCTTCTAAATTTTTACTTTTTTCTGGAATGATAATATCCTTTAAATAGATAACATGATAGTGATCCAAATGAGGATAAATAACTTTATCTCCATCTAGTTTAAATTGATTAAATGGCACATCATATATTGTTGAAAGATATCTTATCTTTGTCTCTATTTCTTTATTCATAATAAAATGTTTATTTTTTCTTTCATTTTTCAAAGTAGCCATTTTTTTATTTTTAGAAATAGTTGCATTTTGTTTATTAATCTTTTTATTATTAGTTATTTTTTCATGGTTTTTATTAATAGAATACGTCTTTTTTTGAGAATTTTTAAAAATAAAATGGTAATGATCATTGTGTTTAACAACATAACCATCTTTTGTTTCATCAACAATATCTTTTGGATTAAAATGATAACCATCATTAGTTATTTTATTAGTTGTTGATATGTCGAAGGTAGAGTTGTTTATAGGTCGAGAAACAACTGCTACATTTTCAGAAGTGTCATTAACTGACTTCTGAAAATCGTTTTTAGGAATAAAGTGAAAATGATCTCCATGACGTACAACATAGCCATGTGGATATTCTTTAACAATGTCCATAGGATTAAATACATAATTATCTTCTACTTCAAAAGAAGATTGCATGGGATTAGAATTAATTATTGGACTACTTTTTACTGGAATATCTTTTTTAAAGATATAATGAAAATGGTCCCCATGTCTTACGACATAACCATCTTCTGTTTCAGAAATAATATCGTTTGGATTAAAAACATAGTCATCAGTAGTAAGACTCTTCTTTTCCTGCTCTGTTTTTTTTATAATAGCTTCAGGTAATGTCCGAAGATTTTCTTTTTTTGAAGAATCTTTTAAATATAGATAATACTTCCCTTTCCATTTTATAATATAACCATCTTTTGTTTCGCTAATAACATCCTTTCTATCAAAAGAATATAATGGATCCTTTAAAATTAAATCTTCACTAATTAAAGCGTCGTATGGTACTTTACCTGACATATAATGAAAATGATCTCCATGTGAAATTACGTAACCATCATCAGTAATTTTTACAACGACTTTATCTGCTTGTATATCGTCATCAATAAGTGATTTCCCTTCATTACTTTCTTTTTTATAATTTTGTTGTTCTTTCGTACTAATCGTCGTTTTGGAAAGGTATTGACTTTCATTATATTTACCTAGAACATATCCTCCTCCAAATAAACTAATTCCTAGTAACGAACTGCAGAATAAATAAGTATATTTTTTATTTTTCATAACTTTTCCTTTCTATATTTTTATTGCATATTTTTATCAAGAGTTGATAAATTTTCCTCAAAATTTTCTATAAACGTTTTATTGTTATTCGGCTTATTTTCTAGTGGAGATAAAACTTTTAGACTTACACCAGTACTGTCACGCAAAGAGTTTGCAATCTTAGGTGAGCTGTTTGTTTCTGTAAAAATGACTTTTACATTATTTTCTTTTATAAATAATTCTATTTCTGCCATTTGACGTGAATTTGGTTCTAATTCATTTGATATACCAGCAATTCCTAATTGTTGTAGCCCAAAACGTTTTGCTAAATATGAAAATGCGGTGTGCTGAGTAACAAAATATTTCTGTTTTTTCTTCTTAAAAATAGTTTGATATTTTTTCTATCATCTTCATTTTTTTATTAAATTGCTCGCTTTTTTCTAAATAATAACTCTTATTTTGCTTATCAATTTCCGATAATTTTTTTCCAATAGTTATTGCTTCTTCTCCTACTAAAATAGGATCTAACCAAGTATGGGGATCATAAATATTTTTTGATGAATCGAACTCTTCTAGTCCTTTTACTTTATTTAATTTATTTTTCTCAACACCTTCAATTAGATGAACTTTTTCTTCTTTGAAATTCTTTTTTAAAGGATCGACCCATGTTTCGAAACTTTCTGAGTGGTAAATAAATACTTTAGAACTGTATAATTCTGCCATATCCTTAGAAGAAGGTTCATAAGAATGAACATCTGTACTATTCATTAGCAAAGATACTTCAGCTTTATCACCAACTACATATTTTGTAATTTCATAAACCGGATAAAAAGAAGTATATATTTTAAAAGAAGCTATATGTTTTCCTTTTTTGTCAGAACAACTGCAAAGAAAAGAAATACATATTATACAAAACAAAAAAAATATTCTAATTCTTTTCATATAGAAATAACTCCTATTTTAAAATTATAAATCGTAACGAATACGATTTATCTGATGTAATTTTACATACTTTATTTTATTTGTCAATAAAAAATGAACGAGCATAATAAAGTTTTCCAAACTTATTTCGCTAGATACTATTTTAATTATTCTTCTCTATGACATCATAATAAAGTTTTAATCAGAAAATTTAGACGATATGAAACGGAATAATCAATTAAAAGCTAAATATGCTTTGAGAAAAAATAATTTGTTTTTAGCGGAAGACATATAGATAAAAACTATGTGTCTTTTATTTTTCTAGCTTTTTCGAAAAAAAGGCACTCTCTGATTGTTGTATTAGTGGAAAGGGGAAAAAGGAGCATATTATCATGCAACAAAATTATAATGAGAAATCTATACAACACCAATTTGATGCCTACTGCAAAAAAGTATTACGAAATGAGCTAAAACTATTCGAAAACGAAACACTAGAATAAAAGAAAATGAGGAACTATTGAACGTCTCAAATGAAGCTAAGTACCCTTACTCATTTTGATGAACAAGATATCTATTTCTTGTTTGGAATGGAGATATTAATTTCAAATAAAAAGTTATCAATAGCCAAGCCAGTTATTGGATATAAAAAATTTTTATTTTGCAAGTTTAATGATACTGAAATCAGTAAAATTTTTAACATGCTGCAGAACGCTTCCTTGAGGTCACACAAGGAGCAACTTATGTCAATGGCCTTTTCCGTTAAACGAGGAACAAGTACTCAACGTGAGCCAATTAAACGTTCTATTCCCATCAGTCGAAAACATAAGGGTAAAATGCACGAGCAAGCTCGCCCTTGTGTTTTCTTTGTATCTGATGTCTGTTCACTGCTCACCCAAAACCTCAAACTCACTGAAGAGATAGATCATAACAACAAAAAAAAGAAGACTACAGAAAAATACTAAACCAACGATGTTCAAAAGAAGCCCCCTTCCTAAACCTTCAAAAAAATGAGTTTTGAAAAATAAAAAACAGAAAGAAGCGAATAAAAAAGACTAGACTTGAACAAGCACAAGGAAAATTACAACAGCTAAGAAGAGAAAGCGAAGAAATGTACCGCTTAATCAGACCAGGAAAGCTTACAGTTTAAGAGTAAATAGTTAATCAACTAACGAAATTTTTGATCCGAACGATAAGAGGTGTAGAGTTTATGGATGTACTCAATTTAATACATGTTCAGGAGCTGTTATTGGATTTATGAAAGGAATTTGATCTGCAGTATCATTCCATAAACTTTCATGGTCAGCTGCGATTCAAGCTGCTTACAATGCAAGTTCTTGCCATTCATTTAATAGACAATACTCTTAATAAATAAAACAGATAGCAATCAAAAAACTTGGCTGCTATCTGTTTTATTGTCTTTTCCCTTTTTAAATAAACAAATCCCTGTTGTGATAATACCGACTAACGGTAACAGACTTAGTAAAGCTACAAATTTCGACCACCCAATATCAACAAACCTTCTTGCTTGGAACAGAAAACCTATAATAATCATTATAAAGAACACAATCCTAAGAAAATTATAAAAATCAAATGGACCATTTATCACGAAATATTTTAAATAATTGTTTTCAATCAGAGACTTTTTGTATACAAACATTGAAAAAGTTTCTATCCCTAATCCAAACACAAACAGTATACACTGATAATACCAATATTTTCTTCTTGACAATCCCTTGTTTAAATCAAAAATATTTTCCAAAGATATATCCCCCCAAACATACTAATACTACTTTATGTATTTATTTACAATACCATTGTAATTGGCAAATACATAAAATAGCAAATAATATCCTAAAATAGCTATGATTTTTTTCCTTAAAAAGTATACATTTCTGGTTTAATTTATCCTATTTTAGTAAAGTAATTGTCTATTAAACTATATATAAGACTGTCTCTTGGGAGAGACAGTCTCTAACGAAGTCTGTATTTCCTTGTCTGTTAATTCACGTAATAATTTACTGATAAATATCTCCTCCAAATAATTTTCTAGTTGTTTAACTACCTTATGTACAGAGTAATTGTTACATATTAAGTAGGTATTAAAAATATGTATAGTTAAGTATACGGAACAAAATTAAGCAAACGCTTTCATCGATCGTTATATCACATTACTTAAAATCGTTGTAGATATTTCTTGTATTAATTTTACAAAGTGATATATTTAAAGTAAACGATATGTTAGAAGGGGGAATACAAATGAAAAAGATAGTATGGATATATTCTGTAAATTTAAAGGATATGGGTCTTTATGGAAATAGTACAACTATGCCTTTGAAACAAGCACAAAAATTTCAAGAAACAATTAAAACGAATTTGCCGTCTGATGTTACTGTTGATTTTATAAGCTATGATACTTCAAGTACTGAAATACCCAAGGCAGACTTGATTGTATATAATGACATAGACTCCAGATATCTAAGTGTTGACTTAAAAAATAATGGTATAGTTATCCCGTTTAAAGATATGATTTCTAATAATACACGTGAAATAGAGAAAAAAATTTTGTTAGCTATTAAATAGAATCATATGTACCCTATTACCAATTCAATTTTTCTACAATGTAAACGCTTGTATTTTTTTGTATACTTATATTATAGTTGAGTTATCCATTGAACGAGATTTCGTTCAAAAAAACCAGTTGTATATTACGACTGGTTTTTTCCATTTGTTTTGGTAACTTTTGCCATTTATCGATAAAAATTTATGCCATTTTAATAAAAAAGTTACACGAAAAAACAAAGAGGTCAAAAAGCTATTAAACAAAAGTTTTTAAATTATGAAAAAAGACAGACTATATAGGTCTGTCTTTAACGGAATTATTTATCCAATTTTTCTTTTGCGTCTTCAACAACATCTTCCACTTTGTCTTTCGCGTCAGAAGCGACTTCTTTCACTTTAGCGATGGCTTGATCTAAAAAGCCTTCTACTTTTTGTTTATCATCTCCAGTAACGTCTCCTGTGACTTCTTTTGCTTTTCCTTTGATTTTATCTGTTGTCCCTTTATCTGTCATGGTAAACTCCTCCTGATATTTTTTTAGTTATTTATTACTTTTAAAGACTCTAATTCTTTGTTTTACTGTCAATGGATTTATTGACGCTTATGCTCACAAAATTTTAAGGTCTTTTTGTTATAGACAAAGTATTACTTTTTCTCCCATTTTTTTAGCAGACATCCAATGAGGAATACAATAATACTATTTGAGTACAAGGATCCTTTGATAGGAATTTTTAGAAATAGGTAGACCATCGTTCCGATTAAGTTACCGATTAACACTATAAAAAAAATAAATAGATATGGGTGGTTTTTATTAAGATCTTTAAGTTTTTTCATAATTACTCTGTTTTGTACCTAGTCGCTACAACTCTACCTGCAGCATCATACCCACGCTGATAATATAATCCTACCCAACCATTCCCATTTCTATCCCATTTTTTAGCAACTGCATCTCCAGGAGCACCACCTATTCCTAACCAATTAGCACCTTCTAGTAAACCAGTAACAGCACTTGCAGGAATACCTACTGTTGAAGCTACAATTCCTATTCCGCCATTAACTGCCAAATTGATAGCATGTGCTACTGTTCCTGTAGGCAGAGCTATGTTGGTGTATTCCCAACCACCCCAACGATATACCGCTGCTCTTGCAACTCTATTTTTTTGGGTAGTACCTTCTTCATAGACAGTTACAATAGGTCCTTCTTCTGTGTACTCTAAAGTAACATTTTCTGGGAGATTATCATTAGATGGTTTCGTATCATAAATAGGATTCGTTTCTTCCTCAATATCCCATAGACTGGTTTGCTGTTCTGGAGTTCGTTCGTCAGCGTATACATTTGTTCCAGTAATTACAATCGGGGTAACACCTAGTATCACGGCTGCACCTAATAAACAAAATTTTGTTTTTTTCAACTGAATAATCCTCATAAATATATATTAGTATAATACGCTTAAACAATAGCATATTACAAGACAGTATATGATAAAAATCCCTATTTAACGTTTATTCCATCCTAAAAAACCACAATACTGATACCCCGTATACTCAAAGTTTACACAAATCAAGTGTGCCCAACTTGGGAGTCCTACTATATACCTGATAAAAACTGGAATATAAAAAAGAACCAACAAGGCATACCCTGTTGGTTCTTTTTACTGTTACTTTCTTCTAAAGTAAAAATAGACATTTTCCAATAAACCTAATCCTACATAAACAATTATTGTGGAAATAAAAATTTCCAAAAATTTTAACCTATTAAATTCATTAAAAACAACTTGAGTAAAAAAGTTCCAGATCATACAGAAAGTAAAAACTAAGAAGCCATTTCTTGAAAAAACTTTATTCTTATTGTTCATAGCTACTTATACCTTTTCCTAGAGGATACACAATGTAATTTTTAGCAAAATCTATTCAACCTAATTTTGTGTAAATTAAAATGCTAATTACTACCACTAACGGTATTAAATACAATGCGATTGTCCAAAAAACTTCTCTTTTTTTTAAAGCATTATCAAACCAAACTGTACGTTTATTATCAGACACTGATACACTCATTCTATACTCGTTTGGGGTGATAAATTGACATAAAATTGCTAAAAAAAGAAATCCTACGCTCCATAGTGAATTTGACCAACTAAGTAAAGATAAAACAAAAAACATCCAAGTGAGAAAACTCAATATTCTAAGTCCTGTTATAGACATAACATCACTCTCCCAAAATTATACGCAACCTGCCAAACTCTTCAATCCATGAATACCCACAACTGCCCACCATAGTCCTCCAGTTGCATAAGCAAAAGCCCCATCAATACCCGTACCATACAATGCAATTAAACAATTTTTTTGTTTTGCCGTTATTTTAACTGGGTTTCCTATAGGTCTACCAGCAGAATCACAAGAATTTGCAGGTCTACGACCAATACGAACCATATCTCTACAAGATCCTCTGCCGCTTTCTCTTGGCATAATAATATGGTCTGCATCCCCAGTTAAATCAAAATCCACATCATCCAAAGTTGTTACTTGATCTAAAGAATTCTCCTTAACTAATTCGTCTGCTAATACTGTACCAGGAACAATAAACCCTCCAAGAATGGCAATCCCTAACATAAAAGCTACTATCTTTTTCATCTTATTTCTCCTTATCTTAATTTTTTTGTTCTAACCATTTTGGTAATGCTTCTTTTGTTTCACTATCATATTTTTGCACTTCACCTCGGGTATTGAAATAAATTAAAGTAGGAACAGTTTCAACATTGTATTTTTCACGTACATTTTGAATATCTTTATCAATTTGTGTATCTTCTGTATCTAAATATTCTATTTGCAATTTGTTTTTTTGGGCTAGTTGACCTAATAAAGGTGCAAATTTTCTACAATATGGACAAGTTCGTCGTCCAAAATAAACAAATCTTTTTTTGTTGTCGTTATTTTCCAAAAGTTCTTTCGCTGTTACTCTACTAAATTTACTAACTGTATCATCATAAATACTAAATTCTTCTTCCTCCTTATCTTTAGAGACTTCAACCGCTTCCACATTTTCTTTACTTACTTTTACACTTTTTTTATTTTCCCCTCCTTCTCCCGTACAAGAACTTAGAACAAACAAAGAAATAACAACTGAAGAAACTATTTTTACTTTTTTTAATTGAATAGCAAACACCTACTTTCAAAAAGATTATATATAAGCACAATGTATAAAGCGCTTTCTTTCAAGCTATTAAGAAATAACTTACCTCACATTTAGTATACAATTTTAAAAAAAGTAGTAACAGCATAAACCATGAAACGATAAAAATTTCACGTTCCAAACGATAACTTATTAAAATATCTATAGTATTTTTTAAATTATTTAGTCATCAATAAAATAATAAAGACTGTCTCTTGGGGGGAGACAGTCTCTAAGGTTATAACTTATTTTAGCCTTTCATTTCTAACAAATACTCATAGAACTGAACGATCAATTCATTCAGTCTGTAAGAAAATAGTTAAATCTGAAATAGCTTGTAATTATTCTACAGTATACACACTATCCTTTCAACAACTGTCGAAAGTTTAGCAAAATATTTTACAATATTTTTGTATACACCATTATTAATAATAGAGCTAATACCAAAAAATATCCACATAACACTTTAAAGGTTCTACTTTGGTTATTTTCAGGTAGCTGACTTATTAAATAGACACCTGACATCATTATAAGAACATAAGTGAAATAGTATGTCCTTGATCCAGATACCCATATGGTAGGAGAGAACCCCATCATAATGCGACTTCCTACACCCAAAATAAGAAGAAAGGTAACTGCCAAAAATTCTAAGGGATTATTACTTGCCCCAAAAATACCTATTACATAAAGAAAAACCAACCCAGTAAGAAGAACTACTAGTGACATATATGTTTTTCCTGAAGCTATATCATAAGTTTGATCAATAATCGTATTAAATCTTGTACAAATCAAATACGTCAATAGCGGTATTCCACTAATCATCTTTTTGACTAATGTCCCATTTTTTACTAGTCCAGCAGTAAGAATTAGCAATACAAAAGCTAACATCAATGGAGACCACTCAAAAAATAAAGCTTTCAAAGTTGACGAATATCCTATTTGTAACTTATCAAAAATACTGTAGCTAGAAAAATTAGGTAACCATTGTTTCGTTTCTTGGACGTTTCTTGCCGCATTCCCCTTACATGTTAAAATAAACACAAAGCTAGCGATTACAATAGCAATATGAGGTAAAGTTATCAAGATATTCATTTTAGATAAATACAGAATACCTGCCAAAACTAATAAAGAAACTAACATAATAACTACCATTTGTTCTTGGTTTGTAGCATAAATCAAGAAAACCAACGATAAAATAAAGGATAGCCAATTTACACTTTTTCCTCTTATATAGTTCATAATAGGCCAAATACTTAGCAACGCTGCTGCCATGACCCAAACATAATTTGTTGTTGTTGCTATCCATCCTGCATTATTTATCATCGAAGCAGGAATTAATAATGACATGCCAGTACCTATAATTAATCCTCTTCGACTATTATCTGAGTTAAACAGTAGTGCAGGGACAATTGCCACTATAGACATTGCTATAGCATTTAAAACTCTCCACAAAAATACGTGTTGTACCGCTTGTGTTAGAGCTATTTCAATCACTAATCGAGACGTCCATTCATTGTACCTAAACTTCAAAAATTCATAATAGTTACTTTGAAAATCATGTGTAAACTGCTTTAAGAAAAACGCATCGTCCCCAAATTCCATTTGTTTAATACCAAAATTGTAAATTAACATTACCACAAAAACAAAACTACTGAGAATTAAAATATCTCTCTTTTCCATTTTACCTATCACTAGTTCTCTCCAATCCTATATTTATTCCAAGTACATATTTTTCTAAAGAATATTAGGCTTTACAGCTTATAATCATAAGTGTAGAGCTCATTATTAGTTATTTATTTTTGTTAACTTAACTTTTTCTTGCTCCCCCGATCCCCCTTGCTGACTTGCTGCTTCAATTGTGTTATTGTCAATGATTTTAATACTAGTTAGCTTAACCATCGAATCCGTAGAATTAGGCCGAATTAATTCAATTTCTGTATTTTTCTCATTAACCTTATACTCTAATTCAATCTCATTGTTTCCAGATAAAAAGTTTGCTTTTCCTGTAGTAAAAAAAGCTATTTTGGCAGAATGAGACGTGTCATCTAAAGACTGTAATTCCCATTTACCTGTTCCGTCAGTCAGAACTTCATTCAAGTTCTTATTTCCACACCCACCTAAAAATAAAAGGGTCAAAATAGCTACTGATACCAATCCTAATAATTTTTTATCCATCCTCATTTCCCTCCAATAAAAACATTTGTAGTAGTATGTTGGCATGTTTCTCAATGATTTCCTTCTCTTCTTGAAACTTATTGGCTAATAAAACCGCATCAATTCCAGACGCCAAAGTGTTAGTTTCTAACAACAATCGATCCTCCGTCTGTTGGTGAAAGACAATCGAAAAGTGCATATTCCGAAACATCACGAGTCGTTTGGTTGGCTCCAAAACAGCCAGTTTATTATTAAGTGTATATAAATCAATAGACTCATCGACTGGTGCGTCAGGGAAATACATTTCTGGCACTAACGTCGTATAGTTCTTTGCTTCTAAATCTGCCTGTAAAGCGTCTCTCCACGCTTGTAATGGATTAAACTTAACAGTCTTTTCTTGAAAATCTAAAGTAATTATCTTGTAATTTTTAGGCATAGAAATCAATCCTTTCGTTGATTGAAAAACACTTAGAATGGCAAATCATCATCCGAAATATTTACTGGGCTAGACTCCTTTGAGAAAGGATCAAGCGGATCAGGAAGTGGTGTCTGTTGTTGGTTATTGGCCTGCTGCCCATTGGTTACAGGCGTAGAAGCATTCGCCCGACGTTGTTCGCTTATTTCTTTGGATTCTAACAATTGAAAATTTTCTACAATCACTTCTGTCACATAAACACGTTGTCCTTGCTGGTTATCATAGTTTCGCGTCTGAATACGCCCAGTAATTCCAAGTAAGCTACCTTTACGTGCGTAATTGGCAAGCGATTCTGCCGCTTTACGCCATATCGCACAACTAATAAAATCCGCTTCTCGCTCCCCAGATTGATTGGTAAAATTCCGATTGACTGCTAAACGAAATTGTCCAACTGCAATCCCACTTGATGTATACCTTAAATCCACATCATTAGCTAAACGCCCAACTAACGTAACATTATTAATCATTTTTCGTTCAATCCCTTCTTTTTGCTTTAGCTTTTTTCATTTTATAGTTTTTTACAATTTGTTTATCTTGTATTCTAAGGCCAATTTCTAGTTCAGTGAGTCTCTTTTTAACACTATCCTTATAATTGGCCCTTCTGTCATTTGTATTTTCCATTTTATTCTCCATGTTATCTTTTTCCTTTAAATTGTCTATAGTCATGCCAATATGAAACAGCTGTAAAAACAAAGGCAACCCAACCAAAAATTGCTAACTTTCCTACATTTTCTTTTGGACTCGTGATCGAAATCACACTGTAAAAAATGCCCATATACAAGAATGCACTTATACTAATAAAGTGTGCAGCTTTCTTTAATTTCAGTGTACTTTTCCTGATGGAAAATAATGAAATACATTTTTGCAATCCAAACAAGAAAGCACCTAAGAAAAATAGAAACAAAACTACTAAGCCAAAAAATAATAGCCACCTATCATCAAGTACAGACGTACACATACCAACTGTCACAAATACAAAAAATCCACCAAAAAAAATTGTCCAACCTACCGCAAAACATTTCTCAATGAGATCTATCATTTTATCCATCAATTACTTGTCCTTTACATTTATAGCCTGCCAATATTTAATACGATCTGGCTTGAATCCTGCCCAATATTCTAACTCTTCTTCTGTTTCATCATCAATGATTTTAATCAGTGGCAAACTATGAATACCATACTTGGCTTTTAACTTTTCTACTTTCTGTTCACTCCATGATCTTTTACGATCATTCTGACTATCCAGTTCAATTGAGTTTGTTTCTTCTGAATTACCATAGTACGTATTTTCATAGGGTAATCCTAATTCGTCCATCAGTTTGGTGCTCATTTTACATTGAATGCAATGTGGTTTTGTATATAAAACCGCATGTACTGTTTGTTTCATAAAATCTCCTCCAGTAATTATTCTGTTGCTTCTTTTACCTTAAAAAAATAAATGATAGAATGAATGAGTTTTTTTATCATCCGATACGCAAAGTAAGCAATTCCGAATAAAACGACCCATCCTAACGTATATTTTAAAGCGATTAACGTAAGTGGTAAAAAAATAAACAATCCCACTGCTAACAACGGTGACAGGTAAACAGCGATTATACCTAAACCAATGACTAAAACAAAAGCTAAAAATAGTAGCGCACCATGTGTGGCTGAAGTAGGGCTTGTCTGCCCTATCAAGTAGGTAAAACCCTGTCCAATTAATTGTAGAATCCAAGTAACTAGCTTCAATAATGAACCAATAAGTAAATCTACAATTTTCTCCGACCAGATAAAAATATACTCAATAAAAAACATATTAATCACCTTCCTTATCTTCTTTTTTTAGACCTTCCTTCTGACGAGATAGATATTCTTTTAACAGATCATCTTTATCCTTTAGGTTTTCATCGTCAAGCAATGTTAAAAAGCGTTTATTTAATAGTTCTTGCAGCTGAAAAAGATCAAAAATATCCGAATGCTTATTGATATATAAACGCGCAGTACGCCGATACGTGTTTATACGTTCCGTTTCTTTATTTTCTTGACGATATTTTTTACTTGCACGTCTGTGTGCTTCACTTGTTTTATAACTCAAAAAAACACGTCCTTTCTTTTAGTACAACTAAATGATAACACGTATACGTGTATCTATCAAGCAATACCTATAAAAAGGACATGTTTTATTCTATTAGTGGGATAAGTTGTGCGTTTCTTGCTGCAATTGACTATCTTCTAATTGTTTAGGTTTTACCAACACAGGCGCTACAACACTTTTTTCTGTTTCGGGTAATGTCGCTTCCCCCATTTCAATCGATAAATTTAAAGTGGTTTGACGTTGTAACAACATTTTTAATTCATCTTCGTGTTCAAATGGTTTTTCTAACTGTTCCTTCGCTTGTCTTACATTTAATTGAATATCTGCTTGTTCATTTTTTAGATCGTTGATTGTTTCAGGGATTGCCTTTAATACATTGTCTAATCGAATAAAAGAACCTGTTCCATTGCGCTCAACTGCTGCTTTGTGAGTTGCTTTTCCATCAAGAAGAACAATGACTTGGCCTAATTGTGAAGGAGCAACAGACAAGGGTAGTCCGCGATACCGTCCGATTTCTTTTTTTTGTGTCCCATCAGTTGGTGCAGGCAATAGTTGATTGAATACGTCTAAAGCTTCTTTTTTCTCTGTGTAAATTGTCCCTTGTAACTCAATTGAAAACTCTTTACTTAGTTCCTCAGCAACCAATTGACGATCTTCTTCGTATAATTCTAAAGTTTGACGAATTTCCTCTAAACGTTTTGGGTAACGTGTTTCCACTTTTTCCAATAAAGAAATGCGTGAAGATTGCCAACTACTTTGTAAAAGCTGATACTCCATCACTTTTTTATCTAATGTTAATTTTTCTAATAACAATGGATTATTGGTAGCAATTGATTTTGCTTCAGCAGCAGACATCATCGTCTGGTCAATATCTTCAGCAGAACGTGCAATACTTTTGTTTGTCATGATTTGATTGATAAATTTGAGTTTGTTTTCTTGTGTTTGCCACAAAAAAGAATCAAAACTATTTTTTGCAACATAACGATAAATCTGGACTTCTTTATTTTCATTACCTTGACGAACAATTCGTCCATCACGCTGTGTTAAGTCACTTGGTCGCCAAGGGACATCCACATGGTGGACAGCGAGCAACTTATCTTGAATATTCGTGCCTGTCCCCAATTTTTCGGTACTTCCTAAGAGAATACGAATTTCTCCTTGACGGACTTTTTCGAATAATTCTTCTCGTTGACGGTCATTTTTTGCAGAATGAATAAACGCAATCTCTTTTTCAGGGATTCCTTTTATTATTAACAGTTGTTTTACTTCATCGTAAACATTAAATTGATTTGGTTTTGGTGTCCCGCTATCAGAAAAAATTATTTGTGTAGAATGTTGAAGATCCGATGTTTTCCAAATACGATAGACATTATCTACGCACCGAAATAATTTTCCTTCTGGATAAGCAGGCACGGTTGGGTCTAATAAGCGTGGATCAATTGCCATTAACTTGGCTTCGTGAGTAATTTTCAACATATTATCTTCATGCGGTTCAACCGATTTTTGCCTAATTGCGTCTGCACGTTCTCCCAGTTCAATCATCTTTTCTTCTTGATAAGGACTTGGATCAGAAACAATAAGTTGTGGTTTTCCTGTTTGAATAGCAGGCACTGGTAACGCTAACTGTTCACTTGTTTGAATATCTGCCACTAATTGAAAGGATCGCATTAATTCAGGAAGATTGTGAAATTTCGCAAACCGATTTTTCATTCGGAAGCTCGTTCCCTCTGGGTTGATTTCAGGTGCGCTTACTACTTCACCAAAAGTGGACGCCCAACGGTCAAACGTCGTTAACCGCATGCGCGCTAACTCGTCAGGTTGTAAAAACCGTTGTAAGGTATACAATTCACTCATTGAATTGGAAATAGGCGTACCTGTCGCAAATACGACACCACGTCCATGATTCTTTTCTAGTAAATATTGGCACTTCATATACATATCACTCGCACGTAGACTATTTGACGTATTTACACCTGCTACATTCGACATTTTTGTATACGTATAAAGGTTTTTGTATGCATGTGCTTCATCAACAAATAAGAAATCTACTCCTAATTCTTCAAACGTAAGCAAGTGATCTTTATATTCTTCATTTTGCAAAGCTTCTAACTTTTCTTTTAGTCGTTTTTCAAAACTAACCATTTGCTTTAAACTCCAACTTTCACCTGCTTGTGCTTTTGATTCTTTAATTCCTTGACGAACCTCAGATAATTCTCGTTTAATTAGTGATTCTCTACGTTCTTTGCTTAAAGGAATCTTTTCCATTTGACTATGTCCGATAATGACAGCATCGTATTCACCTGTAGCTATACGAGAAATAAATTTTTGTCGATTTTTCTTTTCAAAATCTTTTTTTGTAGTGATTAAGACCTTTTTAGAGGGATAAAAACGCAAGAGTTCTTGCCCGAATTGCTCTGTTAAATGATTAGGGACACAATACATTGGTTTTTTGATCAACCCCTGGTCTTTCATCATCATTCCAGCAGCAATCATACTTGCAGTTTTTCCTGCACCTACTTCATGCGCCATCAAAGCACGTCCTGTTTCAACAATTCGCGCCACAACATTTTTTTGATGAGGTCGTAATGTAAACTGCTGATTCAATCCCTCAAAAAGCAAATGTTCACCGTTATAGGTTCGTGGACGTATCCGATTAAATCGTTCATTGTAAATAGATAAAAGTCTTTGCGCACGTTTAGGGTCTGAAAAAACCCATAATTTAAATTCTTTTTTTAGTCGATCTTGTTTTGTTCGTGCCAACATGGTTTCATCAACATTTAAAACAGAAACTTTTTTCCTTTCACCATTGACATCTTTTTCTACTTGATCATAAACAGAAATTGTTTTAAAATTCAAAGATTTTTCTAACAATTGATACGCATTTGCTCGTTCCGTTCCATATTCATTAGTAACCAGAATAGAACGGTGAGCGGATTTTCCTTTTACATGATACGTGTCTGTAAACTCATTGTATTCTATTGCTACTTGTTGGTTATTAATATAAAACGGAGGTAACTGAAACCGTTCTTCCATGAAGTCATGATAGATTTCTAGTGGGAGCCAACTTGCTCCAAGCTCGTAAGAAATGTCTTCAATACCTAAGTCTTTAGGAATAACAGGTTTTAAGGCTTTTACATTCTCTTCAAAAAGAGAATTTTTCTTTGCCAGCGCTTTTGATAAGGTTAATTTCTTCTTCACATCTCCTGAAAGAAAGGCTTCTTTTGTTACATAACTGTTGGCTAGTTTTTCATCATTTTCGATATATTTCTCTACATCAACAAATATATGCCCTTTCAATTCTTCTAGCAGCTGTGTTTCAGGAACATTGTAGAGTTTGGTCATATAAGGAATATCTACTTTCCCTTGTTTAGCTAAACTATGATTGAGTGCTTCTAAAGCAGAGTGTACGCTTATAACAGGTTCAATTGGACGAATCGTTGCTTCTCTGAAAATGGCAGACTTGGTATAAGAACCATCTTTTTGCGGTACTTCAATGGACATTAAAAGTGCAAATCGATCATCCTCATAAAACAAACGAGTATTGGTTGAATTGTTTAGATAGCCATACTTCCGTTCGAATTTATCATAAGATTCATTTAGACGGTGGAGTTTTTCTTCAAAGATCGACGATTCAAAATCCAAGTCTTGTTGATAATCAATCACCTCAGAAACAAGATCGCGAAGCTGAATCATTTGCTGCAACCTTTTTTTCTGTGTTGATTTTAATTCCTGTTTTTTTACTCCATCAAGACCGTGATAATAAATTTCACCATTTTTCTCACCAAAGCTAAATTTAGGAATATTTGAATCAATAGTAGCTTCTTTTTGTTCTTCTACAGTCGGCAATACCGCTGGTAAGGATAGTTTCATCGTTTCAGCGGAAAGAAACTGCCCTTCCAGTCTGTTTAGAACTTTTGGTAACTCTGTCTGCCAAGGTTTTTCTTCTCTTGGATTAAGCGTATACGTTCCTCCTCGGTAGTTTTTGAAATGATACCTACCCAACGTATGCGTCAGCATGTACTTCTGGAAATAATTATTCATGGTCATCGGTGGCTGAACGCTACCATCTTCTCGTGTGATTCCTGAAGGGACATCGGTGGTTTCCACCCAAAGGGCTTGTCTACGCTCAAGCAATTGTTCTTCTGCTTGTTCTTGTATGCCGCTATGTTTCCTAAAGAATAAAACATCCGTAGTTACTTCTGTACCTGCAATTTGCTTAAATGCAGTGTTTGGTAAACGTACACCACCAATTAAATCGGCTTTATGAGATAACTCTTTACGAAAAGACGCGTCCTTTTTATCCATTGTTCCAGAAGAAGTAATGACTGCGACAATCCCACCTTCATGTACAAGGTCAATGGAACGTTTAATAAAATAATCATGAATGTAATACTTTTTGAGTGTTTTATTGTCTGTTAAGCGTATATCTGCAAACGGAACATTGGCCACAACCACATCCAAACTATTTTCAGTAAATAGCGTTTCTTCAAACCCTTTTTCTTGAATGACTGTTTTTTGGTGCAATTGTTTCGATAATCGAGCGGAAAGCGAATCAATTTCCACTCCGTACAATTCACTTTGTTCACGCATTTCTGGAGGCATTGCCGCAAAAAAGTTTCCTGTTCCCATAGCAGGGTCTAAAATTCTACCAGAAGAAAAACCAAAGCGTTTCAATGACCGATAAATTTCTTTGATTATCAGTGGGTCAGTATAATATGCGGTTAATACACTTTCTCTCGCACTAGCATATTCTTCTTCTGTTAATAAGGTTTCTAATTCTTTTCTTTCTTGTGAAAAATTACTTTTGGTTTCATCAAAAACATCTGCTAACCCACCCCAACCAACATATTTTGCTAAAATTTGCTGCTCGTCACTGGTTGCTAATCGGTTTTCTTGTTCTAAGGTTTTCAGTAAGCGTAAAGCAGCTAAATTGTCTGCAAGTTTTTGTTTTGGTGTATCACTGTAGAAGTTTGTAGTTTCTTCAGGGAACGAAAATTCTATGGCTGTTCGTTCTTCTTGCTCAACAAACGTTTTCTCTTTTACCTTTTGCTCTTTTGTCTCAAAAAGTGCTTGTTTTGTCCCAAAATCAAAGGCGAATAGATCTAATTCTTCACTTTCAGATTGATTTTTCTCTGCGTTTTCACCAACTGGTGCAGCAGGCTTGTTAAACGGACGATAATAGGTTTTTCCATCCTCTAAGAGGATCTCAACGGCTTCTCTTTCCATTTCTCCCTTTTCGTTGACTAAATAGGCTTTCTCAAACAGCCGTTGATAGCGATAGGTTTCAGGCAATTCTATCCAAGCCACTTCCGCATCTGAAAGAACCGTCTCTTTTTCTTGTTCCGTTGTTAATGGTTTTTGTACGGTCTCTTTTTCTTGAATATAGTGTGTATAGGCTTTTTTTTCTTCCTCATTCAAATACTGATCGGTTTCGATTAACTTACGAATGAGGGTACTCACTTCTGCCCATGTTTTTTTTATTTCGATAGGTGGGGCTGTATTATACTTAAAGAATTGAATCCCTTCATGATTATATCGAATAGCAACAGTGCCATTGCCATAACCAGAAGCTCCTCCAATACCAAAGGCTTCTTTCACAAAAGACCGTCTTTTTAGCGCATTTGGTTCTTTTTGAAAGAAGTCCATTATTTTGTATTTTCCTTCTTGAATGCCAGTCCCATGTTTAATTAACGTTCGTTCGATTTCATGGGTGGTTATTTTTTCTTTTTGAGGTTCTAATTGGTCGGAAATAGTTGACTGTTCGCTAATTCCATCGCCTGTGTTTTTAGGTAATTCAGTTGCTTCTCTCGTTCCCTTGGTTGCTCCTTCGGCTTCTCGTTCTGATTGAGCGTCTCGAAGTTCTTTGCCACTTGGCTGTGATACTTGGCTTCCATCTGAGGAAGAACCGTCATCAACTCTTGCGTTAGTAGGAGTTCGTTGTATAGGTTTGGTTGATACGTCATCAGGTATTGTTGTATGCGTTGCTCCATTAGCGATAAGGTGTGATTGTTCTTCGGTTCGTTGATTTCTGGATACATCAGACCGTCGAGTCCCTCTTTGTATGTTAGTTTGACGAGTGGCTCGGTTCTCCGTGTCATTCCCTCTTCCTTGTCTCTCTGTTTCTCGTAAGCGTTTAGTTTCTCTAATGCGTTCATTTTCAGTCTCCTTTTCAACTAACAATTCTTTTTTAGCTTGGCGAATGCCTGCCAAGGTGATACGATTCACGGTTAATAATTGGGGGTAATGTTCAATCAGTAACGCTTCATTTTCAAATAAGCGCTGTACACTTTCTTTAATTCCTGAAAAGCTAGGGGCTTGTCCTAACTTAGAAAGAAGAACATAATTAGAAACAGCTGCTAAATCTTCCGCTATTCCTAAATCAATACCATTAATTTTTTCATGAATAGCTCCTTTGATTGCTTCTGTTAGCAATTTATGAGGATTATGTTCGTCTGCGAGTCTTTCATCCTCACGCATTGACGCCCATTTGGTCATCGTTTCAGTAAAGGTTTCCTTACTCAGCAGCCAATCAGGGAAAGGAACATCTTTCCCTGTGGTCTGAGAAACATCAAAAACATTTTCATGATAAAAAGCACCTGTCTCTTTTTGACGTAAAATTTTTATTGCTTTTGATCCTAAAGTGACACTACGACCTACTCTTTTCCACGTATCAAAATCAGCAATAAACTTCGCATTCGGTGCTTGTGCATAGATAGCTAATAAGCTATCCATGTCATATTTATACAGTTGGCCTGAAAAACGTAAAAATTGGTGTAATTCATTTGGATTCCTTACAAGTTCTTGCACCGTGATACGATACAGTTGTTCTAATTCTTGGTGTATTGGACTGTCTGGTTGTCCTTTCCATCGTTCAAATAGCGCCATTGTTTTCATTCACTCCTTATCTACTCATAGCCCATGCAGATTCTTTTTTCGATTCTGGACTTCGTTTTGTTTGATATTTTAGTCGATCTTCTTTGTCTACCGCTTGGAAGCCATAGTTTTTCACGAGCATGGCTGCTTCAGCAGGACTATCTGCTTCAAAAAAAGGTTCAAATCGTTGCTCAGAAAGTGAAACTGCTTTATATTTCTTTGTTTGTTCATCTTTTATTACTTTCATTTCTTCATTGTTATTTCGCTGATAAACAGCTTCAAGTAAGCGTGCTTCCTGCAGTGTAAAGGTCTGATATTGTAAAGCGTCGTTCCAATCTTTCACTAAAGCATCTATTGGTCGATAGCCAAGGTTTTGATAATCTTCATAGTACGTACTCACTTTTCGGTGCAGGCCACGCAATTTAATTGGATCTAATCCTTCCTGTACTTGAAAAAGTCGTGGAATATCATATTGTTGTGGTGCTAATTCAATTTCACTTAACTTTTGAGCGACACGTTGACTTTCCAAAGTTAAATCAAAATCTTCTCCTGAAAAGAATTCTTGAACATCCCAAGCATTAGCGGTTTTTCCTTCGGGAGAAAAATTCGTCAATGCTTTATGTGTCGCAGCGATCATTCGCCAATCTACTTGATACTGATTCGCTGCTTCTGAATAAATTGGAATGTTGGCTTTGGGAATATCCAAGTCATGTGCCACACAACGCTTAAATTCGACGTCTCTGCCCTCTTTGTCTGTGTAAGAAAGCTTTGAAAGATTATCAAAAAAGCGCTGCCCTGCAGGGTCGTTATCTATTCCTAGATAAATACCTTCATACGGGGTAGCGCCTTTTGAAACAATCATATTATTCATAAATTTATAAACGGATTGCTCTTTCAAGCCTTCCATTTCAGCTAGCATACAATTTTTTAATTGTGGGTTCATCGTCCAATAACTTAACAAGTCAACTGGGGATTCAAATACATACAAACGATTGGGCGTTCCTAGTGTGACATTAAAACCAAAATTACTTTCACTATTTCTAGCAATTCCTTTGAATCGTCCACGTTTCCCATACTTTTCAGGATTATATTCTGACCCAATAATAGACGCCCCTACTGCTTTTCCTGTATCCGACCAAACAAACACACATTGGTTGTATTTATCTTGTTGAATAAATCCTTTTTTGTGAAGAGTATCTACTAGTACAGGACTTATTTTTCGTTCATTTACAAGATAATTTCTTGCTTCTTGAAAGGTATTGGCGTGTTGGAAATAATATTGAAACGGTTCTTTAGGTTTTGCCATTTTTTCTTGCGTTGTTAACTTTTCATGTTCTTCCTCTGCTAAATAAGTCAGTGCTTCCATATGACTCTTGTTAAAAAAACGTTTCACAAAATCAATTGTATCTCCACTAACTACTTTTCCGTCTTCAATTTGAGAGTTCCAATAAAAACGATTCTTTCGTTTATCAATCATTAAGCTGTCATGCTCAACAGACTGCGCAAAGTTCCTCATATCAATATAGTCCATTCCCTGCTCATCCATGACAGACGTAATTGTCACTTTTTTTGCTTGTTCCATTAATTTTTGATAGTCCTCTTTATTCATTTTTGCACCTCCATGTACAAAAAAAGAACCAAGTAAGCATTACTTGATTCTTTCCAATTATTTTATTTATTTGTCGTAAACATTTCTTCTGTGGCCAACCTGAATGGCTGTAACAACAAGACGTTCATCTTCTATTTCTACAATGACACGATAATTCCCTATCCTATATCGCCACTGACCTGCACGATTTGCTGATAAAGCTTTTCCATGCTCTCTAGGATTGGCCGTTCCATCAATATTTCGATACAACCATCTTGTTAGCAATGTCGCTTGATATTTATCCATTTTTTTTAACTGTTTTTTTACATCAGGAGTAAATTCTAATCGATACGACATTATAATCCACCAAACTCATTTAATATTTCGTCCATAGAAATTGTTTCTTTTCCTTGCTCAATCCATCGTTTGTGAGCAATTTCTGCTGTTTGTTTATCGTACTCATCTTCTAATTGTTCCATTGAATAGCTTTTTAACAAATCTGACAACGTCACACCGAAAAATTCTGCCATGTAAGAAAGCCATTCTTTTTCTTCATCACTCACTCTTACAGTAATCATAGCCATAATTATCAGTCCTTTCTTATGTATTACATTGTAATACATATCAAAGAAAAAGTCAAGCATTATCGAGAAGGTCCCTGCTCTTCTTGTTGCTGTCTTTGTAAATTTTTCAAATAAATTTGTTGGTTCTTCATACTCTCAAAATCTTTACGAAAAGCTTTTTTTATTTTCCCTAAGTCTGCTTTAATAGGCTTTACAGTCGGCTTATCTTGATAGATAAGTTCTTGCCAGTTTGGTTGTCCTTGCCGTGCCTTCCCTTGATTTTCTAGTTTATATTGTTCACGCATTTCTTTTAACAAAGCATTACCTAATTTTGCATAAAGTTCTTCATTTTTATTGGTAATAAAATCATTGGCACGATCTGCTTCTTTTGTTCCTGTTCCATAGACCCTTTCATAAAACCGCGCGTTTTCTTTTAACAACAATTGAAGCTCTTTATAAGGTTTTTCATCATAAGTTTGTACATACGTATCTATGAAACGATTAATCAGTGGATGTACTTCTTGTAACGCATTCATATTGTATTTCCATGTTCGCGTATCAGGTGGTAAGGAGTGATAAATCTTTCCATAAAGATACTGCAATTCCTCACTTGGTGTACGTGAAAAGTTTCCCGTTTGTTTACCAAATCCATTCCTAATTAACGAGGAAATTCTGGCCAATGGTTCATCACGATCAAGTAATTGACTGGCAACTTGACTACGAAAACGATCAATGCTTTTTTTTGAACGACTGCCACGTCTTGCTTGATAGGTTGAGCCATCTTTGTTTGAAAATGTTTTGTACTCACGAGTTGGATTTGGTTCAACAATCGCAATATGAACGTGAATATGGTGTAACTCATTGTAATGAATTGCCGCTGTCCAAATAGCACTATTGGCAAGTCCCTCTCTGTTTAGCTGTTCTTTCATTGCTGCGCGGACAGCGTTCATTATTTTTGGTTCATTCAATACTTTTTCTTCTGGATTATAGAGTTCTTGTTCAATCAACCAATTGGTGTCAAAACTTACTACGTCTTGCCACATAATCGAATCATTTTTTTGTGCCTTTAAAAATTCTTTTTTGACTTGTCGACGTTCCTCACTCGTTAATTGATTTTTCTTACTTGTAAAGAGTCCTGACGATTTTTCAGGATCTTCCATGTAATGATTGTATCCATCGGTAGAAAGCAAGTTGTATTGCTTAAATTCTTTTGTACGTGTCGCTTCATCACGGTCAATGTAATCAATATATTTAGAAAATGTTCTATTTTTTGAAGAAACAAATTTCCATTTTTGTACAATCGCTGCTTTTACCATTGTTATTCAAACATATCCTTGATTTCAGGTGGTAAAGAACTAGATTGAGGAGTATTTGTTTTTTCTTTTTCAGGAATATTTTCTGATAAAATTGATTGAACATTGTCCTGATTATTATTTGTTTCTTGTATATGCCCCTGTGCTTCTGCACGACTACGTTTCTTCTCTGCTAATTGTCGATAATAGTGTGCGACTTCTGTGATTGCACTTTCCATAGGTGGCGTGATCATTTCTCCCATACCAAGATATTTCGTGACATTATTCAAATAGAAATAGGTATTCCAACATTGTAAAAGAGTGCGCGCATTTTTTTCTGCATCACCTGTTCGTAGCAACGTGTAATGAACTTCTTTTTGAATTTTATCTAACTGTTTTGTTGTAGCTTCGTGCATGGTCGTCATATTGTCTACAATGCCCTTGTAGATCTCATGTTCGCGAAAAATTTGCTCCAATACAAGATAAAGCGGTTTGCTTGGTGAATTTTCTAAATACGGTTGAAGGTAGGCTAGTCCGTAAGCTGATTCTTCCGCTTCTCTAAAATTAATTTCTTTTTTAATCATCGATTTTCACCCCATGTATTTCTAAAAATTTGTGTAATGCTTTTGTGTTAGCATTTAACGCTGTGATCCATTCCTGACTCATTGTTTGAACGAGTGTTTCGTATTTCATGTTAAGGCCTTCTACTTCTGCAGAAAGGACGTGGTGGTTCAATAAATCGCGAATGTAGCTCTCACGAGATTGGCCATTTTGTTTGGCTAACTCGTCAAGGGTAACGATTGTTTTTGCAGGTAGATTCCTGATTTTTTGTTCCATAGTAAACCTCCTTTTGAGTGAACGACTAGGCAAAACAAAATGATTGAGCTTGCTCAAGAAACTTAAAAAAGACCGACTTTGTGAAGCAAAGGCAGGGGTATTTTTTAAGAGCATAAGGGAAACCTGCCCCCATAATATGGTGGAAACCGCAGTGCGGTTTGGTTTTAAGTGACCCCAGAAATCTTTGTAAAACATGGTGGGAGCATGGTCTATTTTTCAAAAAAAACAAGCAGACCATGTTGAGAACATGGTCAAAATTTGTAAAAAATTATCTAACCATGTTCAGAACATGGTCATTTTTTTGTCTATCATGGTGAGAGCATGGTCATTTTCAGCTAAAAATACTTTCCACCATGTCCTGAACATGGTCATTTTAGTCTAAAAAAAGATAGACCCTGTTACTACCATGGTCTATCTTTTTTTATTCTTTACTATTTTTTGACCGTTCATTGATTCGATTTTCGAGGTTTTTTTGCTTTTTATTTAGCTCAGTTAACTCTTTTTCTCGCTCATTAATTGTTTTTTGTAATTCTTCTTTTTTACTTTTATTTTGATTAATCGTTTGTTGTAGTTCTTGTTTTTCTGAATCGGTTTTGTCTTTTAAGGTATCCTCTAAATCATTTGTAATTTGATTCAATTTTTCAACATCTTCTGACAAACGCTGTTGCTCTTTTTTATTTTTCTCTTGTGCTTGTCGCGTTTCTTTCAGTTGGAATTTTAAAAAGTCAATTTCATAATCTTCCTTTGATTTATTCTTCGCGGGCAGTTCTTTGTCAGACAATTCTTTGTGGACAAAATGAAACTTCTGTTCATTTGTTAAGGTATCCTTACTGTATCCTTTTGGATAAATAGCAATCTGCAAATTTTGCCATTTTTCTTCAAGATTGTTAATTTCCAAGAGGTAAAGCTCTTCCGTAATTTTTTGTAGTTTGGTGTCGTAACGTGTCTTGTCTGTACGATTTTTTTTCACCGTTACAAACAATTCGTCTAAGACGTTTGAGCTGTTAATTGGTGAAAAAAATAGGACGTCTAAACGTTTATTTTTCGGAAAATACGCACAATCTATAAGTTGATATTCTCTCGTATCTTGCTTAATAATTTTACCAATTTGCGTTGATTGTTCAGAAGAAACTGCTGGAACAAAAAGCCGACTAGCAAAACAAACAAGAAACACAACAGCAATTATTCCAACCAATTTATTGTACTTTTTCCGCTCATTTTTTTTAAGAGAAATTGATTTTACCATTCTTTTTCCCTCACTTAATAGGCCTGCCGAATATAAGAAACAGTCAGCTGACTAATTTTTGTTTCACCATTTTTGTCCGTTAATTCTACAAACAAAACAATGCCATTTTTATTGCCATTTGCTTCGTCTGTTCCGACAATGACGTACTTCATTTCTTCAGTTGTTTGTCGATAGATTGCTTTCACTTTTCCTTTTCCTTCAACATTTATATCTACAGAAGTATCTAGTCCATTGATTGCTCTAGCTTCTCCAGTGAACATGTCTCTAACACTTTTATTTCGTTCATTAATTGATGAATAGTTCAGAAACTTTTCGCCAAAATCTTGTAAGAAAGTGTCATAATCTTGTTGTGATATTTGGTCTTTTTCTGATTGCTCACTTGACTCTTTTGAGAACGTTTCAGAGGAAGATTTTAGGGAAATTGGTTTCTCTTCTTCTGCTTTTTTTCCTTGATACTTTGTGTAGATTTGTATACTTCCAATGCAAACTAAAAGAAATACAGCTACACCTATTCCTGCTTTTACCACATAGTTTTTCACTAGAATCCCTCCATTAATTACTTAACTTTGCGTACAATACTTTTGATCGTTGATAATCCAAATGCTCGTTGATACTGTGATACAATTTGTCCTCTTTCTGCATTTTGTTCCACTGTTCCAAAAGACTGTCCACCATTGCTTACAGACGTTACTACGCCTGTGTGTCCATAAACCGAGGTAGCTAAAGTCCCACTTGTTTCCCAATTAAGAATGTCTCCTGCACGTATATCTTCTGCTTTTGGATAGCGAATGACTTGCCATCCATAGCTTGACCAATCGTAATCTTCACCAATAGCGGAAGCAAACATTTTGCCGCTACCCATTAATTGCGGACCACCCATTTTTTCCACATAATAAGCAGTTAATCCATAACACTGACCACCATTTACGGTTGTTCCTAGTACATTGTTTAGAACGCTAATATCACCTTTTCCATTCCCAATTGATTGATTATTAGGCAGTTGCGTTCCCCACTTGCTGATAGCAAAATCGTCCAAGCCTTTTAGGTCGTTTTTTTGATAAATGTCCATCATCGCTTGATAATAGGCTGTACCTTTTCCTGTACCTGCTGCTGCATATCCACCCGCATGAATAATATCTAAATCCATTCCGAGCTCTTTCGTTCCCACAACTTTATTAAAATTTGGTTGCTTGGCTAACATGTAACCATAGTAGTTAAAGGATTCCATTTTGCTTGGAAAACGCATGTAATTTCCTCCTTCATTACCGCCAATTCCTCGTGGTGTTCCTCGTGGAAACGGACTACCTACATACCATGTAATACCAAAATAATTGTTATCTGATTGTGAAGCAGCAGATTTTCCCCAAGCACTTTCATATGCCCATTGACCAATCGCAAGGCTAGGTAAGATACGATACTTTACGCCTACACCAACAGCATATTGTGCGATTTCGTCAGATATTTGACCTCTACCTTTTACTTCACTAAATATTGGAAGGCCTTCAGTAAAAACACCATTAAACGCTTCAAAGTTTCCATTCCCTTTACTGTTATTTTCGTTAACAGTATTATAGAAAAACAGACCTAACATTAAGATACAAAAGAAAAAAATAAGTAAAAGCGTAAATAAATTCGACAGAATTAACCACACAATTACTTTCTTTTTTACCTTTTTTTGCAGTTGTTTTTTTGCTAAATTCATCATACGCATTCCCTCAATTCTATGCACCACCATTGAAAAGAGCTAGCTCTTCTTCAGTAACTTGGAAAGTCATTTGAATGTTTTGATCCCCAGAAATGCTCAAAATACCTTGCGAACCTCCTACCTCTTTGCTTGTTTCAAAGGCAGGAATAAGGTTGTATTCTGTTTCTGTAAATGTATTCCCAAAGATTTTTTTTAAAAAGCCAATTGAAGTAGAATCTTGTTTTAAGAGAATTTTGTATTGAGTCAAACCAAATATTTCTTTTAGTTTATTGGCAGCTTCTACTGTATCTTTGTCTTGGGCATTGTCTGCATTAGGAAACATACGCTGTACGCGCTGTGTTGCTAGTGCAATACCAGTGAAATACTTTCTTGCTTCTGACATCAATGTAACAAACCATTTTGCTGCATAGGCTTTCTCAATGTTTAAAATGTTGTGACACTCGTCTACAACAACCAAACACCGAATAATGTCCCACCAATCTTTTTCGTTACGATCAAAATACCCTTTCTCACGCTTCCCTATTCGAGTAATATTTCCCATGATATGGTTTAACGCAATAAATAATTGACTGTCAAAAATTTCAGAACCCAGCTGAGAAATACCTGCTATATCAAAAAAGACAATCTGATTATCACCTAAATCAGGTACAGAAGTTTTTCCATCAAAAATATGTTTATATTGTTTCGTAAGTGGTTTCATCGTAATTTTTATTTTTTGTAAATAGCCTTTTCGTTCTTCATCAATGGTTTCTTCTACTTTTTCAAGATAGTTCATAAAGTCCGTACAAGTAGGATAGGCTTCATTCGGTAAACTTGTAATATCAATAGACGCGTCCTCTTTCCAAATACCAAAGTCAGTAAAGAAATCCCACACAATATCTTCATAAATACTAACTAATTCATCTGTTGCTGCTTTGTTCCTTATTTTGAATAAAATTCCTAACATCGAGATATGTTGAACAAACGACCCTCTGATATCTACTTCCACTTCGTCTGAATCATTCTCTGAATCTTTAGAAACAAGTGGATAAACTTGGAACATGTTAATCACACCTCTTTGTCCGTCAAGTGGGATAGAAATTCCACCATACTCTTTCACAATATTAAAGAACTCTCCTGACTTATCAAACCCTCTGATATAATGTCCTTTTGCTGCATTATCACGTAGAATTTTCTTTAAAATTGTCGATTTGCCACTTCCCATATCCCCTGCTAAAAACAAGTTATAATACAATCGTTTTTTCGATTTAAAAAACAAGTCCCAATACACAACCCCACCTGTTTGTGTAAAGCCATAATAAAAACCTGTCTCGTCACTTAAAAATGTTTGGTTATGAGAAAAACCCAATCCTAACGCTTCGGCTTGGATATCCATTCCCTCGCGACGATTTCTTAACTTACGCTGTTCTGATAAAGGAAGAAACATGGATTGCCACTCTTCTTTTTGTTCGCCTAAAAGCACTGTGCCATCATAACCATCCGAGTTCAATGTTCCTAAAACAATATTTACTTGCTTTTCCAACGCCTCTAATGTTGGTTGGCTTAAGAAAATACGTATGGCGACTTTTTTTATTTGTTCCCCTTGTTGCCCCATTTCAAAAGAAAGGGTACGTAAAATCTCAATTTCATTTGCTAAATCGTCTTGTTCGGTTTCTGTAGCCTTCTTCATTCGTGTCTTTAGCTCACCAATAGTATCACTAATTCCCTTTTTGTAGGCTATATCCCCATCGAGCCGTGTATCAACCATTACGATAGAATTTTCTAAACTCGTTATTTCTAGTAACCAAAATTCCGACATAATTGTTGGCGTGTCTATTACATGAATACATGTTCGATACCCATCCCCCATGCGGTTATAGAAATCCTCTTTAAATGAAATTCCTCCCTTGGGTTGTGTATCATAGATAAATTGAATATCTTCATCAATGACTATTTTCTTTCTCGCCACTTAGCATTACACCTCCAGTATTGTTTAAAAGTGCCAATATTTTCTTTATTTGATCACGTTTTAATAATTGTGGTTCAAATAATTCCGAAAATCGTTTAATTATCGCAAAATTCTCATTCAGTTCCTTTTCTGTTTCGCCATAGATCACTAAGTATGAAGCAAACTTTTTGTATTCTTTTTCAATATATTTCATTTTTTCCAACTCTGTTTGTAGAATACGCATTTGATTGACGTTTTTTGCTCTGTCTCTCTTGTAACGAATATACGCTTGTTGCTTCTGGTTATCTTCTGGAAAATTCATAAATATTTCTTTCAATGAACTTGCATATTGACGGTGAAAACTCCAATAATTCTCTGTGACAAAATCCGCTTTCTTTTCGTCAAGTAATTCTAAATCGTATTTTTTTGTATCTAAAAAATATGCAAAAACTTCTTTTCCTCGTATTGTAATTTTTACAGTATGTTCATTCTTAGTTCCTGCAACAGGATAGACTTTTGTCAATCGAGCTAATTCTTTGCGGACTTTTCTTGGCTTTTTTTGTTCTTGCTGTTTTCTTTGTTCTATCGCATCAAATTTCATGTTCTTGCTCCTTTGGAAGAAGGATTGAATGGTAAGTCGTTTTGTCCTTTAAAAATAATTGAAAGACCACTTGAATATTTTTTTTGGCAGGAACATTACTTGGAGATAATAAAAGATACATAGAAATAGGGTATGCTATCACATACCCTATTTCTATGATTGGTGCAACAAAAAATTTTGTTAAATAGCCGAAGCCCCACGCAGCAAAAATGATAAATACGTCTTTCATATCTAATTTACCTGTTTTCACTTTTGTAATAGCTTCTTTTGGACGCTCTATCGTTTTTCTCACGCAAAACCACCTACTTTTACAAGTAATTGTCTAGGTTGTTTGTTTGCAGACTTTAATACGTCTAGCGTAATAGCTATACTTTCTTGAAAACTAGAACTTTCGCTTGAATTTGACATTTTCATCAAAATATTTTTAATACCAGTTTCATATTCAGTAAGTACCTTATCAATTGATTTTCCCCATACAAGAAATTCACAACTGCTGTGTGTTGAATCAATCCCTACCGTTAAAATTTGTGAACTGCTTGGCTCTTGTAGAGCTACTGAAGGGACAATAAAGCTATCGATAATTTCTTGATCTTCAAGAGCACGATACATTTTGTTTAAAAAGTACAAGTAGAAAATTTTTTCTTCCTTCATAAATAAAAACCTCCTTAATCTTTGAACTGATCGCTAATTCGTTTAGAAGTAGCCTTGCTGACATCATAGACTTTGCGGGTTCTTCTCGCTGTAGTTCCACTATCTAATACACGTTTCGCTCCTTGTGCATATAAACCTACCACTTTATCACCTACCGACTCTCTATCAATAGCTCTAGGCTGCATATCTCGAACCATTGCAGCTCTTCCTTCTTGACTTGCTTCTTGGACATGTTTTGGAAATTGTTTTTCACCAACCATAGGAACAGGAGGGAGTATTGGCTTTCCTTCTAATACCTTCCTAGCTTTCGAAGCGCTATTTACATTTGACAATGGAGTATTCGGGTTTACGCCTAAATCAGCCAGCACTTTTTTATTTTGCATGGCTTGCTGTTTAGGGTTCCGTATAGGTGCAGCAGGTTTTTTCAATTTGCTTAGACTTTTTTGCATTTCTTTTGTTGGTTTAGCAGGTCTTGTTGCTTCATTTTCATGAACTTTTGATAATGGACTGTTTTGATTCAAGTTTGTCGGATTCATTCCAATATTTCCGCTACTTTCTTGAGTATTCACCGACTTACTTCCGTTATTTTGAGAGTTATCGTTACTTGTGTTAGCAACTTTCTTCTTAGATAAATCAGGTGTTCCTGTAGGTGTTGCTTGGTTTTTAGACGGTTTAAACCCATCAATTAACCCTTTCATTCCACCGCCAACGTAAGCCCCAGTACGAGCAATTTTTCTAGCTCCTCGATAGGCAGATTTCGGCGTGTTTTTTATCATACTTCCTGCAGTTTTTGCCAATCCTTTTCCTGCAATTGACCCTTGTGTAACAGCCATTACACTACGGCCCACACTAGATAACCCTGCATCAATGCCAAACAGTTGCTCAACAAAGTTCGGTCCGTCGATAACTAACCAAGCTCCTGCCGCTACAGCAATTCCTTTTGCTAGACTAGAAATATCTGCTTGTGCAACAAAACCACTCCACAAATCAAAGATATTTATTAGAAACATAACCATGTACAAAACAACAAAAGTGTCTCGAATTTTTAGAACTAATTGTTTATTTCGTTGTCCGTCTTTTAGGTCAGTTAAACTAATTCCCATCGTTAGCAAATACAACAAACCTAGCTCATTAATCATTCGTGCTGCTTTGAACATCACAAAGAAATACACAATTAGCTTAGTGAATAATTCTAGTGTGATTAACCACGGATGCCACGAATACCGATAATAGGCAGGATCGCCAATGCTCCAGAAACTTTTCATGTCTGCTACTTCTGGTTTTCCATCAACCATTACTACCTGCTTTGTCAATAGGTCTTTGCCCTTTTTACTAAGAGGAGATTCGTTAAACAACCAATTGCTTGTATCAACCTTTTCAGATATATTCAGTAGTTCAATATCCACTTTTTTATCAATATCATTTTGTGTATCTGTTGATTTCCATTCATTTTTATCAACAGTGTACAAATCAGTAATATTATTTTTAAATACTTCCGTACTTGCGCTACGCTCATTTGTTAGTAGTTTTGTTCCTGCTCCTACCAATCCTGCTCCTTGTTGTAGCCCCCAAGGAAGCAAGACAAGAATGGTCATAGCAAGAATAACACTCTCTACAAAAACATTTTTATCTGTTTTCTTAATTGACATAATTCGATAGCCAAAATAGGCAACTGCAATTGCGCCAATTGCCAAAATAATCGGCTGATACGTATCAATCATTTCTTTAATCGGTTTGTAGTTATAAAAATCAATTAACTTATAAACTTCTTTTGTCATGCCTGAAACACTATCTACTGTCCATGCAATCCCTTTTAAAAGCACAAAACCTAAATCTCTAAGTGAATCCATAATCCATGAAGCAATGTGTAATAAGTCTCTGAATTTTAATAATTCTTCTTTCATGGAACATTCACTCCTCGTTTACACTGCCTTTAAAAGCAATAAAAGCGGCTTTTAGATTAGGTCTATATTCTGTGTTACAGAAGTAGCGTAATTGATTTTCATCTGTAAAAGTTGATAATTTTTCTTTTTCATTCTCTGACAGATTATCTTTATAAGCCGCCAAAAAGAATTCTTCAAATACGGATTCACCTAATTGCTCTCGTAAAGTTGGCTTGATATTTGTATCAAGTGAAACACTATCGATTGCAGCTACTTGTTCTGCCATATATCGTTCCTCCTCTTTTTCTTGTCTTTTTTGTTGTTGCTCTTCTTTTGAGGGAATCCTTTGATCATTTTCATCTACTTCGTATTCATCCCACTTCACAATATAATCAACTAAATCGATGGAGGAATGCTGTTCCTTAGATAATTTCAATTCAGTTAAATTCTTCTTTCCATCAAATCGAGGAAGTAAATACTCATAATGAAATCTCATTTCTGTTCCATCGTTCACATTTGCAAAAATCGGATAGGGTGTAATCTTTTGTCCACGTAAATCTCGACGCATTTTCGTACGATCAACGACCCACTCGCCTTCTTTTAAATCTCTTAGTTCATTAGCCGTTAACAACTGTCGTCCATCTTCACGTTCGCCAAAACTCTTATCTATACTCATTGGATCACCATGTCGATCTGGTGCAATCACTGTTTTTTCTCCTAATTTTTTAGCAAAGTAGTCCGCGTCGTCGTATTCATCAGACATGATATAAATTTGATTCCCACAAGCAGCTGTAATAGCCTTACTCATTTTATCGCCATACTTATCATCAAGCTGCGCATAAGATTGAATTACCAAGTGATAAATAAGGTTTCGACCTAATCCGACGTTCATGCTACGACTAAGCCCATCAATTGGTGGAATATTGGCTGCTTCTTCTAATAAGTAACGGACTCTACGCTTAACACCTTTACCTGTCAATGTTGCTCGCTCTGCTAATACTTCATTTACTTGCGACAAAAAGGTAGAAATAATACTGTAGTTACTATCGTTCCAGTCAGGATAAACAATAAATAAAGCGATTGGTTTTTCGCCATATCCTAAATCTTCTAAATTAAAGTCACTATCTAGCGTTAACCGTGCAATGGCATCATACGTATAATTCTTTAGCTTGGCCATCGTTCCTGTAAAAATACCACTACGTGTAATCCCTTGTGAGAATTTGATTGTGCCATATTGCTTTCTCGCAACACTTGTTGGCGGTAAATCATTGAAAAATGTATCAAGAGCGGTATTCCCTTTTTCATCAGGGTATGCCCCTAACTCTTCTAACATACTCGTTACTGCATACATATTGATAATTTGCGTTTGCTTGGTTTCAATCCCAATTTCACAAATTGCTAAAATAAGCGCATTTAACAAAGAAATACTTGCTTCTTCCCACATCGGCTCTTTCGCATTTGGGTTATGATACAAACTAAAAGACAAACTATTTGCCAACATTTGGGCTTTTGTTGTATCTCCTTTTAAATAGGCTTGTTTCACTAAATCTAAAGGATTATAATGAATCCCATTGGTAGGATCGACCAAATTTAAGCAATACACGTCATAGCCAAATTTTTCAAAGGAATCCTTTGTGTTCTTTAACATATCCCCTTTTAAGTCATTTACAATCACGGAATCCTTTTCTTTTGCACGCATAATTAAATCCAAGAATGGATAAGAAAACAAAGACGTTTTCCCTGATTGTGTCCCACCAATTGTTGCAGAGTTAGTATTTTTACGATCAATATAGACAAATGTTTTTTTGACTTTCTTTCCTTTTTCTCGAACTATTTCTACAGTAGTTGCTACAGGAATCCCTGAACTTCCTTCATATTCCTTGTCGTCTAAAGCAACCTTAACGTATTGCTGATCTAATTCTTTTTTTGTTGTAAACCGTTCCGACCCTTTGGTTTTCAGGTTTATATCTTTAAAGGCTATTCGTATTTCATAGAGCTTGATAAGCATTTTTCCTAGAAGAATGCCGATCACTCCTCCATAGCAAAAATAAACCCAAAAACCACCTATTTTTTTCGGTATGAAAAACCATGATAGAGAAAAAGCGACAGGAAATTGCTTTCCTGTCGCTGCATATTCTTTTATTCTGCCGATAATACCCTCTAAAGAGAGAATAAAGTTAAAAATTAAATTAACCCCGAAAAAGATAATCATTGTAAAAACAAACCCAAAAATGATTAGCATGTACGGCTTTGCTAGAAACTTTTTCCATTGTTTGTATTCTTTATTCACTTACACATCATCCTTTCTTCTCCATGTCCATTTTGAGAAGAAATCAACCACATAGGGAACTTCCACGTATATACAGAAAGCACTTGCTACTATTGGTAACAGATAAAGAAGCTCTTTATCAACAATAAGAGAAGAGACACAAACAAGCACAGAGAACCCACTACATATTACATAAGCAATATGACTACCGATTGTATCTCCTTCAGCAGGTAAGCTAACACAGACCAACAAACTAACAAAAAAAAGAGAAAATACCATACTCATTTTCTCACCCCATCTCTAAAAACACTCGTTTGTGCTACTGCTTGAGGAAATAGTTGTTCTTGGTTTACCTTAAAATAAAAAGGTGTGTACCTTATCCTATAAACTACGAGCAACTGCTTTTGTGTAACTTCCCCTCCCCATTCACTTCCTACGTCTGGTAAAAATTGTTGTTCAGTTTCTTTTTTTTCACATTTAAGCCTTACTGGTTTCAAGTACCGATACCATTCAGAATTTAATCGCCACGCTGTTTCTTCAAATGCTCCATTTGTTTTATAAAGTGGGAAAATACTCTTCCTCAACTTTTCATTTTCTAGCTCAACTATCCGTCGAATAAAAAGATACATTATCATCGCAATTACAATGGTTTCCATTTGTTGACCAAATTGATTGCCTGGTAATGTTCCTAAGCCAATCAATCCACCAATCATGTAAAGAGAAAACATCTTTTTGCTAGTCTTTTCAATTAAGACGTCAAAAGCTTCATCGTTATTTATCTTCAGACTAATCATATAAGCAAATATCCCTAAAAAGAAAATCATGCTAATAGTAGGAAAAGCGTGGGAAAACATTTCAGGCTTTGTTAGATTCCCTTTAGTATCTTTCACCGAAAAATAAATGGTACTTCCTAGATACTGCCAACCATGAAAAGCAGCGATACCCAGACTAAGCAAAAAGACTAATTTTGTTCCTTGTAAAAGAATCGTTCGAATCAGTAGTAAAATAAATTGATTCTTCGCCAATTTATCCATCTTTTTTTCCACCTCTATTTCCTGCAGTAATCAATATATGCTTGTTTTTTAAAGATATAAAAAAATTATCTTTCCCCTTGCTGCTTCTATTCTTGCGTTGCATTTTCTGAAGAAACAGGTGTTTTAGTTTCTTGTGTCTGTTCATCAGCTGACACACCCTTTCCAGTTTCTTGTGTCTGAGCGGGTGCAGAGTCGGCTGCTTCAATCACTGGTAATTGATTAAAATCTTCAACAACTGCTTGTACCGATTCATTTTGTACGTTTGCTTGCTCATTTAATGCTTCAACTGATTGCTGCGCATTTGCCAATTGTTCTTGTGTTGCTGGTTGACTTGCAGTATTTAATTGTTGTTCAATTTTTTCTTGATTATTTTGAACATGTACAGCAGCTGCTTCTGCATGAACAACTTCTCCTTGAAGATTTGTTGCTACTTCCTGATTTTCCTGAGCCTGATTAATTGCATTTGCCACTTCTTTTTTAGCCGTCTCTGCTTGAGGGTTCAGTTCTTCATCATAGTATTGTTTAATTTCATTCAATGATTGATCCGTTTCTTTCGCTTCAGACAAAACTTTTTCTGCTGTATTCGTTGCTTCATTTGCGTTGGTTTGTGCTGTTTTTATTTCTGTAACTTTCTGTTGTAGTTGAGTATAGGTTTCTTGATATAAGGTCTGATTTACTGGAAGCACTTCATTCGTATCTGTGATTAGCTGTTTAATCTGAGTCGACAGCTGATTGTATTCCTCTACAAGTGAAGCGACTTCTGCCCAATAGGTATTTGCTTTTTCTGTATTTTGATTTGTTTTTTCTTCAATTCTTGTCAAGGTATCTAATTTTTCTTTTACACCTTCCAAGCGTTGATTGATTTTTTGCGCTTCTTCTGTAGTAGTCTTTAATTTTTCTTTTGCTCGATCAGTTAGCCCTTCTACATCTGGTTTTGGCTCTACTGGATCAGTTGGTACAGGTGGAACTGGCGGTACTGGAATATCAGGAATTTCTGGAGTTTCTGGAACGATAGGAATATCAGGTTTATTCGGTGTATCTTTTGGTTCGACTAGTTCATCTTTTTTAACATCAGATAACACATTTTTTTCACCCACACTTGGTTTTAATGAATGTGATAGAAGAGTATTCGTAGGAGTATCAGCCAATGCAAGCATTTTTTCTTGCTCTTTGGCTGCTCTGTCTGCTCGCAATACTTCTTTTTCTTCCTGCTATGTAATAGCTTTTGCTAACTGACCTAACAAACTAGTTTCTTTTCTATATGATTTGTCAAATTAAGTTAGAATAAAATGCTTCTTGTACATAGCTCAAAAAT
>OBZL01000018.1_pt1 | contig 87053 bp, 94 predicted proteins | sample 1476921 | NCBI WGS metagenome assembly OBZL01 (sample SAMEA2580239, study PRJEB22360) | human gut metagenome | biome: human gut; feature: human-associated habitat; material: faeces | place: Denmark | collected 2008/2010
ACGTACGGTGGTGTGAGAGGACGCTAAATAAAATAATTATTTAGCTCCTACTCGATCTTTAGTATGAGTGGAGTGGATATTTGTTTTCATGTGACTTGGAGCGTAGAGACGGAACAAGGAAAATAAATATCCACTCCACATTTTATTATAGTTTTTGTATTTTTAAGCTTTCATAGTCCTTAGGGTCTACAAACATAGTTTTATTAGTATAATATATAACCATACCTGGTTTAGCCCCATTTGGTTTCTTTAAGTTTTTAACTTCAGTATAATCGACTGATACTTTAGAATCATTTTTACCTTTACTATAATAGGCAGCTATAATTCCAGCTTCCTCTAAAGTAATTTCATCTACAGGATTTGCTTGTATAATTACATGTGATCCAGGAATATTTTTTGTATGAAGCCACATGTCATTTCTATTTGCAAATTTAAGGCTTAGGTAGTCGTTTTGTAAGTTATTCTTACCTACATAAATATCTATGCCTTGAGATGATAAGAAGTGTAGAGGCTTGCTTTCCTTTATTTTTTTATTACCTTTAGATGTATTTTTAAATTTAATATATCCTGTTTCCATTAATTCTTTTTTAATTTGTTCAATTTCATCATATGATTCTACATTTAATATATTTGTTAAAACAGAATTTAAATAATTTAATTCATCTTCATTTTTTTCAAGCTGTTCTAAGGCCCATTCCTCAGATTTTTTTAATTTATTATATTTTTTATAGTACTTTTGAATATTTTCAGAAGGACTTTTATTTGGATCAAGGGATATAGTTAAATATTCTTCTTCCTTATCGTTATAAAAGTTTAATAAAGAGATTTTATCATCTCCAGGCTTTATCATATAAATATAAGAAGTAAGTAAATCACCCTTAATTTTATAGCCCTCTTTCTTTCCACCTTCTTCAATATTTCCATTTAATATTTTAGACTTTTTATTACATCTATCTATATTAGTGTGTATTAATTTTTGAAGAGAAATGGATCTATTATTTAATCTATCTTGTTTATCCTTAGTTCTAAAGAAATCATCAAGGATAAGAGAAGGATTTTCATATTTTATATTTTTATAACCACTATAGTATGAACTTAAATTAGCACAATAAAAGTCCTTATATATACCATCAGAATCCGTAATGATATTAAATGAAGGATGGTTACAAATATCACTTATTGAACTTGTTGTATACTTATATAATGATGAAAAATTACTAGGAGATATATTCTCTTTTAAGGAATTTTCATAAAGTTCTTTTGAAAGTGGTTTTGAAACTCCTGTTAAAAGATTAGAGAAAAATAAATCATTATATTCCAAATTATTCTCCTTAATAAAATTAGTCATTTCATCTATATCTAAGCTAAAAGGATTTAATTTTGTAGACTTAGGTGGTTCAACATAAGTAGCTCCAGGATATAATACTCTATAACTATTAATATCTGGTGTTATATGCTTTATAGATTCCATTATTTTATTATCTCTATTTCTAACTAAAGTAATGTTAGAGTGTCTACCCATTATTTCAACTATAAGAGAGTATTCACTATCAAATCCAAGCTCATCCCTTGATTCTACTTTAATTATTACAATTCTATCTCCATCTTTTTGATATACATCAACAATTCTACCAGATGTAAGATACTTTCTTAAAACCATAAGATACATTGGTGCTTTAAGAGGATTTTCCTTAGAAGTTTCAGTGAAATGAATCCTTGGAAACTTTGATGAAGCAGATATAAGAAGTTTATAGTTCTTTCTATCTTTTCTAATAGTTAATATAACTTCATCTTTTTCTGGTTGATTAATCTTATCTATTTTACTATCTATTAATACATCTTTAAGATTATTAATTAAACTGTTTAAAAATATTCCGTCTAATGCCATATTATTCTTCCTTTCAATATAATAAACTTAGTATACCATTAAAAATATGGTAAGTTAAGTGTAATGAATTTGTAATATTTTTATTCACAAAATAAGAAGGAATTATTAATGAAAAAATAGAAGTAAATATATTAATAAAATATATTGTAATTGGTCATATTAAAGAGTATTATGTAATACGGAAATAGCGCTTTTATATATAGAAATGTATAGAATATAATACTGAATGTGATTTGAGGGAGAAGAGATGAAGATTAGTAGAAGTAGGAGAATTGGGGCTATAGGTATTTTATTCTGTTCTTTATTTTTAATGTCATGTAGTAAACCTAGTGATGATGTTGAAATTGTAGAAGGGATTAAGTTAAATAAGGGAGCAATTATAGAAAATGACAGAGGAAACTATTCGAATTATAACTATATAAACGGAAAGTATGAGAAGGTTAATGATGATGAAGTAATAGGATTATATGAACATAATAGCGATAATTATATTGCACAAAAAGATGGTAAATATATTGTCTTTTATAGTGGCAAAAAAATTGAGCTTTCAAATATTGAAATTGGAGATGATGGTCTAAAGATATCACCAAGTGGTGAATATCTATCATTATATAGAAACATAGATGGAATTACTAATTATAAGATAATTAAGTTGTCAAATGGTGAATATGTAGATTTTAATACTGATACAGGTATATCAGGTCATTATTTAGATTGGATAGATTCTAATACTTTAGTTTACTATGGAGTAAATAATGAAGGAGTTAATGGCATTTTTACATATAATCTAGAAAGTAGTGAAGAAAAATTACTTTATAATATTGATGGTGGTATAGTTCAGTATTTAAGTACAGATTCTGAAGGTATAGTTATATTGCAGGAAACTATTAATGATGAGAAAATACTTCAAGTTATTAATAGTAAAACTAGTGAAGTGAAAACTATATCTAAAGATATAACTAGATTGTATGATATAGTTAATGTTGATGGAGATTATTATGTTTTAGGTGAATTTAATGATGGAATATTATCTATATATAAATTACAAGATGGTAAGCATTATAGGCTAATCTTTGATTTTCCTAGTAGTATTAAAGCAACTAGATATGGATTATCAGTAGATGAAGATGGAAATATTTTATTCATTGGAAGTAATTTAGATCCTGAACTAGAAGAAATATATAGTATAAGCAAAGATGGAACAATAAGAAAAGTTTCAGAATCAAAAAATGAATATTCTTTTGTAAAATAGGTAAGAGAAATCTTACCTATTTTTATTTTGTTGTATATTATATGGCCAAGATGGCAAGGTTCTAGAAGTGGAGGTGAAAAGTTGTCAAATAATGATAGATTAATAGATAAAATAGATATAAGAGTAGCAAGAAAATTGTCTATAAATCAAGCAAAAGAGTATGGAGTATTACCCATTTATGAAGATGGAAAAAATGTCTATATTGCAACAACAGAAACACCCCATAATGAAATAATTGAGATATTGAGTTTTTTATTTAATAAGAAAATAAAGCTCATATATAGAGAAAAAGATGAAATTTTAGAGCTAATTCAAAATGTACTAAATTTTAAAATTGAAGATATAGAAGTGGTAATATTTGAAGAAGCTATAGCATGTAATGCAAGTGATATACACTATGAGCCAGAAGAAAATGGGTTAAATATTAGATTTAGAATAAATGGCTCATTAACATTAGTAAGAAAATTAAGTTTAGAGGATTATCAAAAAATATCATCTAGATTAAAAATTAAGGCTGGTATGGATATTGCGGAAAAAAGAAGACCACAGGATGGCAAGCTTTTTATGTGGTGTAAGGATAAAAAATATAATTGTAGATTATCTACAGTGCCAGTTATATATGGAGAGAAAATTGTTCTTAGGGTTCTTTATAGTGATAGATTTTTAACCCCTATAGAAGATTTGAAGTTTACTAAGGAACAGCAAGAAACATTAAGTAGAATTATTAGACTTAAAAATGGACTTGTTTTGGTTAATGGACCAACAGGAAGTGGTAAATCAACAACACTTTATACAATTTTAAATGAAATAAAAGATGATGATATAAATATATCAACCCTTGAAGACCCAGTTGAAGTAACAATGAAGGGGATAAATCAAGTGAATTTAAATCATAAAATTGGACTTACCTTTGTTGAAGGTTTACGTAGTTTATTAAGGCAGGATCCTAATGTGATAATGGTTGGAGAAATTAGAGATGAAGAGACTGCTAGGATGGCTGTTAGATCTGCAATAACAGGGCATAAGGTGTATTCTACAATACATACAAAATCACCAAGAGAAGTGTATTTAAGGCTTGAAGAAATGGGAGTAAAGGGCTACCTAATAAAAGACGCTTTAGTAGGTATTATTTCTCAAAGATTAATAAAGCTCTTATGTAAATGTAAAGAGGAAATTGGAGCTATAGACCTTAATGGAGAAAGTATAAAAATATACAAAAAGGGTGGCTGCAATATTTGCAATAATAGTGGATATATTGGTAGGCAACTAATTGCATCTGTTTATCATATAGATAAGAAGTTAAAAGGTGAACTTGTCCAAATATATGAAAAGGAAGACTTACTTTCAAATTGTCAGATGGTAAATAGCTTAAGAGATTTACTTTTAAAAGGGGTAATTGATTATTACGATTATTTAAGTATTTTAGAAGGGGAAGAATTAAATGAAGATTAGCTATGGGGATTTAACAATAATAGCTGAAAACTTGGGGAGCTTGTATGAAGATGGTATAGCTATAGGTGATGGACTAGAGCTATTAAAGGAATTGCCTCTAAGTAAAAATTATAAAAACAGTATAACTTATATTCGTAATGATATTTTACTAGGAAAAAGCTTAAGTGAGGCTTTTAGTAAGTTTGATGAATTATATCCAGGACTTTTTATTGGCGTATTAAAGGTAGGGGAAAACAGTGGTCAGCTAGGAAGAACCTTTAATAAGCTTGAAATGTTCTACTCTAAACTAGGTAACATAAAGAAAGAAGTGAAAAATGCATTAATATATCCTAGCTTTTTAATAGTTACCTTGATTTTATTAGGAATATTTTTAGCATTTGTACTTATTCCATCATTTTATGAGAGCTATAAAAATGCAGGAAGTGAAGCACCAAAAGTTGCTGAATTCTTATATAATTTAAAACTTAGTTTTAATGATAATCCTATCCTGTTTATAGTAAGTGTTCTATGTTACATACCTATAGTTCCATTAACAATTTTTCAAGTTTTAAAATACTTTAAAGGAAGATTTAAATTCATTAGAAAAGTAAAAATCGTAAAAGAATTAGAAGAATTTATATTTATGCTGATTTTGTCCTTAATTTTAGATAGTGGTGTATCATTGCCAATAGGTTTTAGTTACTGCTCAGATTCAAAGGATATAAAATTTCTAAGTGACGTTTTAAAAGGAATAAATGAAGAGATATTAAAGGGAAAAGAACTTAGTGAGTGCTTAAGTAATTTAAGCTTCCTATCTAAGTATTCAATATCAATGATAAAGCTTGGGGAGAATAGTGGGTCACTTACAGTAAGAGTAAAAAAGGCAGAAGAGAGATTAGAAAAGAGAACAAAAGAGAGTATTTCAAAACTTTTATCATTAATTCAACCAACTCTAATCATAACTATGGCTCTTGGAGTTGTGGCATTTATATGGGTATTTGTACTACCTATGTTTGATATGATTTATGGAGGAGTTATGTAGTTGAAGAAGGGATATACGCTTATAGAATTGGTAGCAGTAATGCTAATACTTGGGATTATATTTTCATTTAGCTTTAGTGGGTATAACCTTTATAAAAGTTTTGAGGAAAATATAAAAGTAGAGAATTTTTTATATGAGTTAGAAGACACCTTTTGTTATGGAAGAGATTATTGCAAGAACAATGGTGTTATTGGAACTATAAAATTAAGAGAATATGAAGATAAGTTTGTCATTTTATTTAGTAGTGGAGGTGACACTAAGATTAAAAGAGAATTGGAAAAGAGCATAATGATTGATAATGATTATATTTTAGCTTATCCAATAGTTGATAGCTATGATATTAGTAAATACGGAATAGTACAATCTAAAACTACACTTCTTAAAGATAGCAGAAACAATAAATATCAGCTCTCTATTAATCCAACAGTGAATAATATTTATGTGGGTAAAAGAAAAAATGGTTAAAAAATCAAAGGGAAATATACTTTTAGAATTAGTAGCTGGTCTTTTTATATTAAGTATAATTGGACTTCTAGCTTTTAATTTAGCAATTTCAGCAAATAAATATCTACAAAATGAAAAAGAAGAGAGGGAAACTTATGAATGTTTTCATGCAGTAGTAAATGAAATAAGATACAACTTAGATAAAGAGAAGTTTAAAAGTAAGGCTGTTAGCAATAAGGTTAAGATTCCATATGATAAAAATTTACTTGAAGAGTTAAAAAATAAGGACTTATTAGATATTGCATATGGTGAGGAAAGCAATTTTCTGCTGATAGAATTCAGTGATGAAAGAAAAGAGTTTGTTATAAGGTTAGAGGGTGGTGAAAAAGTATTAGAACAAAAGGTAAGGGGAAACTTGTAAATACTAATTCTAATAAAGGATTCACTTTACTAGAAACAACAATTTATTTGAGTATATCCTTAATAATAATTTCCATTGCAGTAAGTACCGCTATAGAAGCTTATAACTACACCAGAAACTTAATTATTAAAAGTAGAGAAATGAATCAAGTCTATAATGCTTTTAGTACAATTGATTACTTTTCATCTAAAGAGGATGTGTTTAAAGTAGATAAAAGTGGAGATACAGTTGAAATTTATGAAAGCTTAGGAAATGAAAATTATAAGATAAAAAGGGTTTTAAAAAGAGGAAATAATTTAAGTATTGTTCACTACAATGAAACTAATATTCAAGAGGTAAGCAATAATCCAATAGTGGAAAACATAGAGGATTTTAAGGTTTATAAAAAAGGAAATCTAGTATATGCAGAAATAACTAAAGGGGGAGAGAGGTATATTAAATGCATTTAAGAAGAGAAAAAGGTTATGTATTAATTAATCTCATTTATATATTAATGTTAATATCCTTCTTTTCTACAGTATTAGTAACAATGATAATAAATGGTGTAAAGAGAGAAAAAATTGATCAGTATTATAGCAAAGATAGTAAAAGTTATAATTTAGAATGTGAAATAGAAGAGTTAGATAATTATTTACTAGTGAATAATACTGCTATAAATTATTTGAAAAATAATAGTGGTGACAAGGTATGTATAAGGGAAAATATTTTTTTGAAATATGACATAAATAAAAGGGTTTTTCTTTTTGGTAATGATGAAAACTATACAATTTTAAAAGAAGATAGTAGTGGAAAAAGCTTAATACCTTATAGTTATAGGTATTGATATGGAGGAGGTTTAGTGGAAAATAATTTAATAGAAATATGTAATGAAAAAATTTTTTATAAAAATAATATATACAAGTTTTCCTTAGACAATCTAAGGAAAATTAAATTGGGTAAAAAGAGAAAAGTAGTAATTTTAGGTGAAGATTTATATACAAAAAAGATAAAGTTAAATAGAAAAGTTAAAGTTAAAGAAGAAGAAATTCAGAATGTAATAGAAAGAGCCTTTGGCAGTAGTGAAGATTTCTTGTTTCATTACGAATTTTCTAGAAGAAAAGGTGAACTTATAATATATGCTGTTAAAGGTGGAATGAAAATACGTGAATTATGCCAAGGAGCGGCATCTATTAAGGTAGAGCCTATTCAGATGTGTTTTTTTAATAAGTTTAAAAAGAAGGTAAGGGAAAAGAAGTGGGAAACTTTATTTAGTTATAAGGATAGCTACTATTATATTTTATGTGATAATAATTTTATAGCTAGAAGTTTTGTAGATACTAGCCTTACAAGGTTTGTTGAAAAATACCTAGAAGTGGAAAGAGAAGAAAATCTAAAAACATATATTGAAGAGGGCATTTCAAAAGAGTTTCCAGAAGGTTATAACTCTTTCATCATAAAGGAGTTTGGAGAGGTATTAAATGCAAAAAAAGTTTATAAATAAAAATTTTCTACCAACAGAATATATAAATGATAAGGTAATAAAAGATTCAAAGGATGAAAAGCGAGGGTTATATATTTTAATAATCACTGCACTTATCTTATTACCATTATCGTTAAGTAGTATAAATACTAAAGAAGAGGTTAAAATAGAAAATGTAGAATCTGCGAGTACAAATTGCATAAAAAAGGATGAAGTTATATTTTGGCTTAGTTTAAATAAGAATGGCATAAAAGGAAATATAGCTAAAAATAATGCCTCTCTAGAAATAAGCAACAAGGAAACTTTAGAGAAATTAAGTGAAGATGATAAGGTATCTATAAATAATATATATTATCTTGGCGATGATAAATATAAAATAGAACTAACAAAGAGGTAGTAGTATGAAAAATAAAATATTTGCTATAGTTTTGTTTGTTTTTATAGGTATTGAGTCCTACTTTATATTTTATTCTAAAAAAGAAGAGGTAAAACCAGTAGTTACAGAAAAAGTTATAGTAAAAAAATACTCGCTTACAGAAGTTTTAGAATACTTAAATGATAATGCAATAGAAGTGAAAAATATTTATAAATCAGGAGAAGATTATATTATTAATGGCGTAATAAGCGGAGAAAATGGGGAATTTTTGGAGAAAATAAATTCTTTAGATAAGCTAAGTATTTTAGATTATTCATTAGAATTGTATTCAGATACTATATATGGAAATTTTACATTTAAATATTCATAATAGGAGAATTTTAGGTAGAAGTGGCTAAAATAATTGCAATTCTAGTTTTCTTCTGATAAAATAAATTTGTTGTGTATACGGAAATTGTTAGATGCAATAAGAGTATCGTATATTTTAGGTATTTATATTTGAAACTTATACATTTTGGAGGGATATTTAAATGATATCAGCAGGAGATTTAAGAAAAGGTACGACTTTTGAACATGAAGGACAAGTTTACACAGTTGTAGACTTCTTACACGTTAAACCAGGTAAGGGAGCAGCTTTCGTTAGAACAAAGTTAAGAAACGTTATATCTGGTGGTGTTACAGATACAACTTTCAACCCAACTGCAAAGTTCCAAGAAGCAGTTATTGAAAGAAAAGAAATGCAATACCTTTATAGCGATGGAGAATTATACTACTTCATGGATCAAGAAACATATGAGCAAATTCCACTAAACTATGAAAAAGTAGAAGATGCTATAAAGTTCTTAAAGGAAAATATGTTTGCAATAATTAAGTTCTATAAGGGAGAAGCTTTCTCAGTAGAAGCTCCAAACTTCGTAGAATTACAAATCACTCACTGTGAACCAGGTGTAAAGGGTAATACTGCTACAAATGCATTAAAGCCTGCTACAGTTGAAACAGGTGCAGTAGTTAATGTTCCAATGTTCGTTAATGAAGGAGATACTATAAGAGTAGATACAAGAACTGGCGATTACATGGAAAGAGTTTAATATTAAGAAAGTTGCTAAGTTCAATTTGCTTAGCAACTTTTTGCTATCTATGAAATACATACAAGGAAGTGTTTGTATGAAGGAAATAAGAAATAATATAGAAAAATTAAAAGAAGAAATTTCAACTATAGATAAATCAGAGTATAAAAGCATTTTTAACAATATTTCTTCAATTTTAGAAGGGTTAAGTAATAAAATTGAAGAAGTTATGGTAAATGAAGCTGTACTTTCTGAAAACTTAAAGTATATGGATGATGATATATCAGAAATTCAAGAAGAATTGTTTGAGGAAGTATCATTAGAAGAACTAGATGAATTTGAATCAGAGTATACAGAAGTTAGCTGCAATAAATGTGGAAAACCTATCTTCATTGAAGCCTCTGCATTAGAAGAAGATAATATACCATGTCCATATTGTGGAGAAAATATAGTGAAATAATTTTTAAGAATCCTGTTTAGGATTCTTTTTTTATTTTCAAAATAATTAGTTCACATATTTTTATAAAATAAGGTTATAATTTTTAAATTACGTAAATAGAAATTATATAGGAATCAAACTAGGGAGGAGGAAGTGATGGATATTTTGGATGAGGGAATAGTAAAATTATTTCCACCTAGAGTTGTAGAGGCTTTAGGAGAATATTTGAAAGATAATGCTTTACAAGAGATAAGGTTAAAAATAGAAAAACCAATAATAATTACATCATCTAAAGGTGAGGTGGTACTTAGCTATATATTGGGAAGAGAAGACATAAAGTACATACTTCAAAGAATTTCTAACTATTCATTATATGCCTATGAAGAAGAAATAAGGCAAGGATTCATAACAATACGAGGAGGACACAGAGTTGGACTAGCAGGTGAGTGTGTTATGGATAATGGGAAAGTAAAGACTATAAGAAATATTTCTTCATTAAATATAAGAATTTGTAGAGAAATACTTGGGTGCTCAAAAAAGGTTATGAAATATATAGTGGAAGATAAAAAGGTATTAAATACCTTGATTATTTCACCACCTAAGTGTGGTAAAACAACTATTCTAAGAGATATTGCAAGGAACCTATCTGATGGGGGCAAAAAGATATCAATTATAGATGAAAGAAGTGAAATTGCAGCTAGTTATCTTGGAGTACCTCAAATGAAAGTTGGAATAAGGACTGATGTTCTAGATAATTGTTTAAAAAGCGAAGGGTTAATTATGGCCATAAGAAGTTTATCACCAGAAATTATTATATGTGATGAAATAGGAACATTAAAGGATATTGAAGCACTTATTATGGCTTTTAATTCAGGAGTAAACATTGTTGTAACCTTACATGGGGAAAGTCTTAATGATTTAACTAACAGAAGTGTTTTTAAAGAGCTATTGGAAAATAACGTTGTAGAAAGAGTTATTTTGCTTAGTAATAGAGAAGGAGTTGGGACAGTAGAGAATGTTTACTCATTAAGCAAAGGAGGAGAGAAAAAGTGGTCAAGATTATATTAATAATTAGTATTTTCTCTATGTTTACTTTTGCAGGTTATATTTATGGTGAGAGTTTTAGAAAACGGTTATTAAATCTTAACGAATGCTATAAGGGAGTATTACTTTTACAAAATGAAGTTGTATTTAATACCACACCATTACCAGAAGCCTTGTATGAAATATCAAAAAAAAGCAAGGAACCATTTAACAAACTAATATCAAATGTTTCAAGTGACTTAGAAAATGGGAAAATAGGAGATGTTTATATAGCCTTTAAAAGAAATTATGAAGATGTAAAAGAAGAGGTTTATTTAAATAAAGAAGATAAGGATATCTTAGGAGATTTTCTAAAATCCTTAGGTTACTCTGGGGTTTATGGGCAAGAGAAAATTTTCAATCTAGCATTAGAAAACTTAAAGATAAATATAAAAGAAGCTGGAGAGGAATCTAAAAAGAATACAAAGCTTTATAGGTATTTGGGAATGTGTTTTGGGGCAATGATATCCATATTTTTATTGTAGATTAGGAGGAAGATTATGCTGGATTTTAGTATACTTTTTAAAATAGGCGGGGCAGGAATTATTTTAGTGATATTGGACAAGGTTTTAACTAGCAGTGGAAAAAGTGAAATAGCAGCTATCACTAATATAGCAGGAATAGTAATTATATTAATAATGATAGTTTCATTAATTAGCAATTTGTTTAATACAGTAAAGACCATGTTTATGTTCTAGGTGATAGTAAGATGATGATTTTAAAGGTTATTTCCTTTGCGCTTGTTGCCCTATTTTTATATTTACTTTTTAAAGATAAAAGAGGAGACCTAGCAGCCTTAATTCTTTTAGCTGCTGGTGTAGTAATTTTTATATATTGTATTTCACAAGTTAGTGAAGTAGTTAATTTCCTGAAGACCATAGCTGATAAAGCAGGTATAGATACAGTTTATATACAAATAGTACTTAAAATATTGGCTATAGCTTATCTGGCTAGTTTTGCAAGTGAAATATGCAAGGATGCAGGGGCTGGAAGTTTAGCATCTAAGGTAGAGTTTTCAGGGAAGATGTTCATATTAGTTTTAGCAATTCCAATATTAATGGCTGTATTAGACTCTATATTACAAATTTTGTAGGTGTAAATATGAAGAAATTTAAGAGACTTATGATTTTATTAGTGATAAACATATGTATTTTTTCTATCATATCTCCAACAGCTATAGTTAATGCAGAAGAAGAACAAAATAAATCAGCTATTGAAACAATAGTAGATGAGGGAATGATAGATCCTGAAACAAATAAAGATTTAATGGGACTTTATGATTATATCAATAAGATGAAGGTAGATGTTGAGCTTATGAATGATCTTGACCAAGTTGAATATGTAAAAAGCTATATAACTAATGGAAAGGGTAATCTATCCTTTTCACAGTTAGGTAAGGCTGTAGTTTCTCTTCTATTTAAAGAAGTTGGTAGTGTATTAAAGCTTGCTATTTCAATGATAGTAATAGCTATATTATGTACCTTATTAAAAAATCTACAGGATGCCTTTAGTACAAAAAGTATATCTCAGATAGCTTTTTATGCATGTTATGCAGTTATGGTTATGCTTCTTTCAAAAAGCTTTTTGATATCAATATCTGTAGCAAAAGATGTTATTAATGGGGTAGCAGATTTTATGGCAGCAATTTTACCTGTTCTAGTTACAATGATAGCCTTAGCAGGAGGTGTTACTCAAGCAGCAACCATAGATCCAATTGTAATGGCAGCTGTTGTAATAATACCAAGGATATATGTAACTGTAATAATTCCATTAATTATGGTAGGTTTTGTTCTACAATTTGCTAATAATCTTTCAGAAGAGCATAAAATAGATAACCTGTGTAAATTATTAAAGCAGTGGACAGTATGGCTCCAAGGAATAATAATTACATCTTTTATAGCTCTTTTAACAATAAGAGGTATAACTAGTACAACAATAGATGCTGTTGCCTTAAAGACAACAAAGTTTGCAGTAGATAATTTTATACCTATAGTAGGTAAAGCTTTTTCAGATGCAATTGCATCAGTTGCTGGATATTCTTTAATTATCAAAAATGCAATAAGTGGAATTGGACTTATGGTTATAATACTTATTATTTTATATCCAATAATAAAAATGATTCTTATGGCATTTATATATAAAATGTCAGCAGCACTTGTAGAGCCAATAAGTGATAAAAGAATAACAAGTACAATTGCAGCAACAGGGGATTCATTAGTATTGTTGTTATCATGTGTTTTAAGCGTAAGTTTAATGTTCTTTGTTTTGTTAGCAATTATGGCCTCTGCTGGAAAGTTTATTGTAGGGGGATAGGATATGGAATTAATTAAAGGTTTTGTAACAACACTTGTTACTACATTAATATTTATTACAGCCATAGAGCTTGTTGGACCAGATAATAGCATGAAAAAGTATTTGAAGTTTGTAATGGGGTTAATACTAGTAGCTGTACTATTAAACCCTATTGTAAAGTTTTTTTCTCAAGGAGAAACAGCCCTAACATCTATTATTGATCAGTATGACAAAGAGATAGAGGAAGGCATAAGTAAAGATGATACTACTATAGCAACACAGGAGCTTAGAGAGGATAGTTTTAAGGATAATTTTAATAAAAACTGCATTAATAAGTTATCAAAAGAATTTAAAGATATGACTTTTGAAAGTGATCTTGATTGCACAGTAGATTTTGATAATATGACTTGTCAAATTAATGAATTACGTATAGGAATAAGCGAAAAAGGGGTTAAGAAAGTAAAGGAAGTTAAGATTGGGGAAGAAGAAAAAGAGGTTAAAGAAGAAGATAGCACTCAAAAAGAGGTGAAGGATTTTCTTTCAGATGAATTAGAAATAAGTAAGGATAAGATAGTAGTGTATTATTTGTAAAAAAGGAGGGGTATCAATGGATTTTAAGAAGCTAAAGAATGAGGTTAGTAAGTTGTTTAAAAACAAGTATATGGGCAATATTCTTGCGGTGCTTTTAGTTATTGGCTTTATATTAATTGCCATTACCATTTTAGCGCCAGGACTTTTAAATGGTAAGAATGAAGTTCTTACTGAAGAAAATAATACAAAAGTAAACACTACAGTCTCTACTTATGAAGATAAACAAAAGATTGAACTTACAAACATTCTAAGAAAAATAGATGGAGTTGGAGAAGTTGATGTAATGATTAACTTTGAGAGTGGAGAAGAGAAGGTAGCAGCATATGATAGTACAAATCAAACAACAAAAACAGAAGAAACAGATACAAATGGTGGCAAGAGAGTTAGCGATCAGCAAAATGACACAACTAAGGTTGTAATGAGTAGTGAATCTGGTGGAAATTCACCAGTAATTTTAAAAACATATAAGCCTAAGGTAATAGGTGTTGTTATTACTGCAGAGGGTGCAGAAAGCAGCAAGGTTAGGTATGACATAGAAAAAGCTGTATCTAGTTTATATGGGATATCAGTTGAAAAGGTTAATGTATATCCTATGGGGATTTAGCATATAATTCAATAGAAAGTTGATGGGAGGAATAAAAAATGACAAAAAAACAAGTTGGGATTATATTTACTTTATTAGCATTAATAGTGTGTACTGCTATTTTAGGAGCAAAATTAAATAATGGTGGTTTAAATGATGCTAGCGATTTAGCAGGGGCATTAGTTGAAGGGGAGAAAGATGAAGACAAGGATAAGGAGACAATCAGTCAAACAGATTTCTTTATAGATGCAAGAAGCACAAGAGAAAATAATGATGCATCAGCTATCCAAGGATTAAAAGATGTAGTTGAAAATGATAAAACTTCACAAGAGCAAAAGGATGCTGCAACTGCACAGATTACAAAAATAACATTAAGACAAAGTCAACAAAAAACAATAGAAACAAATATAAAGAATAAAGGTTATAGCGATGCTATTTGTGAAATTTCTGATGATAGTAAGAAAGCTGATATAATTGTTAAGTCAGATAACCAACTTACTGAAAAAGAAGGAGCTATAATCCAAGAAATAGTTCAAAGTGCTTGTGGAATTAGTGATGTTAATATTTCTGTGAAAAAATAATACATTGTAATATATTTTCTATTTTGATATAATTAACGTAAGATAATTTAGTTTTGTTTTACAAAGCTTAGGAGGGCGAACAAAATGCAAGATTTCAACAATGAAGAAAATGTTGGGGTTGTAAAAATATCCGACGAAGTTGTAAGTGTAATAGCTGGTATAGCAGCTGAAGAGATACAAGGAGTTGTAGGATTCCAACATACTGGAGTTTCTAATAATATAACTCAAATTTTCAAAGGAAAAAAGGCAGTAGGTAAAGCTGTAAAGGTTACTTTAGAAGAAGACAGAGCTACTATTGAACTTGAAGTTTCAGTTGAATATGGTGTAAGAATAATGGATGTCGTAGGCCAAGTTCAAGAGAACGTTAAGAAAACAGTAGAAGCTATGACAGGTTTAACTGTTAGTGGTGTAAATGTTTATGTACAAAATATTTACTTACCAAAGGAAGAAGAAAAAGTAGAAGAATAGTTTATAAAAGGAGTTATGCTTTATAGTATAATTCCTTTTTTTCGGTTTTATAAAAAATGGAGGTGGAGAAATGATAAAGCATATAGTTATGTGGAAATTAAAAGAAGAAGCAGAGGGAAACTCTAAAGAAGAAAATGCTAAATTAATAAAGAATATGTTAGAAGAATTAAAGGATAAAATTAAGGAAATAGTAAAAATTGAGGTTGGTATAGATTTTAATAAATCTGAACAAGCCTATGATATAGTTTTATATTCAGAATTTAACTGTAAGGAAGATTTAGATAGTTATCAAATAAATCCTAAGCATGTAGAGGTGGCTTCTTATGTTAAAAAGGTTACTAATTCAAGAATTGTTGCAGACTATATAGTTTAAGTTAGGAGAACTATGGATAAGAAAGAAATTTTAAAACAAAGGAAGAAATATGTAAAGGATAAACTTATAAATGAAGGCAGTGGACATGATTGGTTCCATATAGAGAGGGTATATAATACCTCAAAAGCTATTTATGAAAAAGAAGGGGGAGACATATTTATTATTGAAATGTGTGCTCTACTTCATGATGTTGGAGACTGGAAGTTTTCAAATGATAATAAAACAGAAACTAATGAAATAGAAGATTTATTAGAAAGTCTTCAAGTTGAGAAAAGTGATAGGGATAAGATTATTAATATAATAAAGAAGATTTCCTTTAAAGGTGGCATTGTTGACTCTTCTCAAGAGTGCATAGAAGGGGAAATTGTTCAAGATGCTGATAGATTAGATGCAATTGGAGCTATTGGTATAGCAAGAACCTTTACTTATGGAGGATATAAAAATAATCCTATCTATGATCCAAATATAAGTATTAATAATTATAATTCCCTAGAAGAAGTGAAAAATAAAAAAAGTACAACAATAAATCATTTTTATGAAAAACTATTAAAGCTTAAGGATAAGATGAACACAACTGAAGGGAAGAGAATAGCAGAAGAAAGACATAAGTTTATGGAAAATTATTTGAATGAATTCTTTCTAGAGTGGAATTTTGCTAAAGATAAATAAAAAGATACAACAATAGGAAATATATGGTAATATAATAATGGGATTATATGTGGGAGGTATATTAAATGAGAAAAAAGATTTCTATAATTATATTACTGTGTTTGCTTATGATTACTGTTACAGGGTGTGGTACTAAGAAAGATAATGTGTTATCAACTTCAGAAGTAAAAATTGAATCGTTAAAGAAATATGAGAATTCTAAATTAGCAGATAATAAAGCATATGATATATTAAAGAAGCTACCAGGTGAGCTTTATATAGATAAAGTGCAAAGGGTAAAGGATTCAAATGATATAGAAGTTGAATATGCTATTAGAGCTAATGATAAGGATGAGTATGCTAGCTTTTGGGAGAATCCACAAAACGTTCTTCAAAAGAATAGTGCAATTTTATTTACATTAATAGATGACCTTGATAATATATCTTTTAAAGTAGGGGACATAGATAAAAAAAGTTATAATTATTCAAGAGCATATATAGAATCAGTATTGGGACAGTATATGGATAAGATGTTTGAAGATGAAGAAACATGGAATAAATTTAATGAACTAAAAGTTATGGTAGCAAAATAAAATTGGTGGAGAAACTACAGAGATGTAGTTTCTTTTTTAAAATAAACTTTAGATTATAAAGATATAAATATATGTTTATGTATTTATATAAATATAAGAAGTTATAAAGATATATTTACATATTTATGTATTTATATAAATATGTTGAATAGAACTTATGTTGTAAAGAATTGGATAAGTGATTTATAATTGATTGTATTGGAAGAAGCTAAGGGGGATTGTAATATGAAAATTAATTTAAGAGATATTAATGAAGAGAATTGGTTGCAGTGTATAGGTTTGACAACAGATAAAAGCGATCAGCATTTTGTATTTGAAGAATTTATTCCATCCAATACTTTATCCCTAGCTCAATCTAAAATAGAAAATGGATGGATTACAAAAGGAATATATGATAAAGATAAAATCATTGGATTTACCATGTATGGATATTGCTATGAGGATAATTTCTATGAGTTATGTAGATTAATGATCCATCATGCATATCAAGGAAGAGGTTATGGCAAAGAAGCAATTAAAATAATAATAGAAGAAATGAAAAAGCTTGAAGGGTGCAAGGAAATATTTTTATCATTCTATCCAGAAAATATAAAAGCCAAAAATCTTTATGAAAATGTTGGGTTTAAAAATACAGGAGAAATTATAAATGGAGAGCTGTTATATTCCTTAAAGCTTAAAGAATAATTTGTAATAAATATAACTATATGGTTTAGAGATGATAAAATAGTTAATAATGGGTGATTTTTTGTGGAAAGCTTAGTTCCCTTGTGATAAAATAATAAAAGTCGTTTATTATATTTTTATAAAGTCTATAATAAAGGTAATAAATATTTATATAGATGTAAATTTGGAGGAAATAATGAGTAGAAAAGATTCAAGAGAAAAAGCATTAGAATTAGTATTTGGAATGACATTAAGTAAAGATACACCACAAGAAGTTATAGAAATGTTCAAAGAGAACAGTGAAGAAAGTCTAGAAGGTATAGACTTTGTTTACATAAATAATATATTAGAAGGAATTAATGAAAAGAGAGCTGAGTTAGATTCAATAATAGAAAAGAATCTACAAAACTGGAAGCTTGACAGAATTTCTAAAATTAATCTTTGCATTCTAGAAATGGGAATATACGAAATGCTTTATGTAGAAGATGTTCCAGAAAAGGTTGCTTTAAATGAAGCATTAGAATTAACAAAGAGATATTCAGATGAAAAGTCAGTTTCATTTGTTAACGGAGTCTTAGATAAAGTTCTAAAAAACATATAGGGGGAAATAAAATGGGGCAAATTATAAATGGTAGAGAAATTGCAACTAATATAAAGGAAGAAATAAAAAGCTATGTAGATAAAAGAACAAAAGAAGGAAAAGATATTCCTCAAATAGCATCAATTCTTGTAGGAAATGATGGTGGTTCTATTTATTACATGAATAGTCAAGAGAAAGTTGCTACATCTTTAGGAGTTCTTTTTAAGAGAGTTGAACTTCCAGAAGATACATCTAAAGAAGAATTATTAAATACTATTGATAAATTAAATGAAGATAATAAGGTTCATGGTATTATAATTCAACTTCCTCTACCAAAAGGTATTGATGAAAAGGAAGTAGTAGCTAGAATATCTCCTAAAAAAGATATTGACTGCTTAACTTTTGAATCACAAGGTAAGTTATATATGGGAGAAGATGGTTTCTTACCTTGTACCCCGAATTCAGTTGTAACCCTAATTAAAAGTTTAGGTATTAATTTGAGCGGAAAAGAAGCAGTTGTTATTGGTAGAAGTAATATAGTAGGAAAGCCTGTAGCACAGCTGTTATTAAAGGAGAATGCTACAGTAACTATATGTCATTCAAGAACTAAGGATTTAAAAGAAGTTTGCAAAAGAGCAGATATTTTAGTTGTAGCAATAGGTAAACCTAAATTCTTAGATGAAACTTATGTAAAAGAAGGTGCAGTAGTTATAGATGTTGGAACTTCATCTTTTGAAGGTAAAATAACAGGAGATGTAGATTTTGACAAAGTTATAGATAAGGCTTCACATTTAACTCCAGTACCAGGAGGAGTAGGAGCATTAACTACAACACTTTTAATAAAAAATGCTTGCAAGGCGGCAGAAGAGTATGAAGATTAAGACTTTAACTGTTAGTGAGGTTAATAATTATTTAAAACGAATAATAGATAATGATTTTATACTTAATAATCTCTCTGTAAAAGGAGAGATTTCTAATTTAAAATACCATTCTAGTGGACATATTTATTTTTCTCTTAAAGATGAAGGTGGAAAAATAAACTGTGTTATGTTTAGAAGTAAGGCTATTATGCTTAAGCTTACTTTAGAAGAAGGAATGGGAGTAGTAATTGGAGGAAGAGCTTCTATTTACCCTCAAAACGGTAGTATACAGCTTTATTGCGATACTATTGAACAGGAAGGTAGAGGGGAACTTTACATAAAGTTTGAAAGATTAAAAGAAAAACTTAGTAAAGAGGGATACTTTGATGAAGAATTAAAAAAGGAAATACCTAAACTTCCTAGTAGAGTAGGAATAGTTACCTCTCCAACTGGTGCTGCAATTAGAGATATTATAAATGTTTCTAAAAGAAGAAATAGCTTAGTAGATTTAGTACTTTATCCAGCTAAGGTTCAAGGAATTGGAGCTTACATGGAAGTTATTGAGGGTATAAAATACTTTAATAGAACTAAATCAGTAGATGTAATAATAATAGGTAGAGGTGGAGGTTCTATAGAAGAACTATGGAACTTTAATGAAGAAGAATTAGCAAAGGCTATATTTAAATCTAAAATACCTATAATATCAGCTGTTGGACATGAAGTGGATTTTACTATTTCTGACTTTGTAAGTGATGTAAGAGCAGCTACTCCATCACAAGGGGCTGAAATAGCTGTGCCTTTGCAATCAGATATAGAAGAAACAATAGAATATATAAATAATAGAATGGGAAGTATTATAGCTAACAAGCTTCAATTAGAAAAAAATAAGGTGGATTCATTAAGTAGAATACTTAAATTAAATTCACCTATGAGTAGAATTGTTAACAACTATATGATAATAGAAAAGCTTAAAGAAAGGCTCAATTCTAACATAGTTAACAAGATTAATATTGAAAAGGAAAAGTTATCGGGACTAAATAATCTTTTAATGGCACAAAATCCATGTAACCTACTTAATAAAGGTTATGCTATAATAGAGGATGAAAGTGGTGTTATAAATACCGTAAAAAGGATGTCAGAGGAAAAAGAAATAAATGTTTTCTTAGCTGATGGCGTAGTGAAAGGTAAATTTAGTCCTGATAAGTAGGAGGATTTATGGCGAAAAAAGAGAGTTATGAAGAAATGCTTCAAAAACTTCAAGGAGTTTTAGGAGAACTAGAAAATGGGGAACTTTCTCTAGAGGAATCTATGAAATCCTATGAAGAGGGAGTAAAAATAGTTAATAAATTATATAAAACTTTAAATACACTAGAAGGCAAAATTTCTATTATAAAAGAAGAAAAAGAAGTGGAGTTTGAAGATGGTAATTAAGATTGACCAGTGTAAAAGGGATATAGAAGAATATTTAAGTAATTATTTTTTGCAAAAAGGAAGTTATAATAAGAAAATTTATGATGCAGCAAGTTATAGTTTAAATATTGGTGGAAAAAGAATAAGACCAATATTACTTCTATTAACTCATAGTTTATATAAAGAATCTTATAAAGAAGTATTACCTATGGCAGCTGCAATAGAGATGATTCATACTTATTCTTTAATTCATGATGATCTTCCAGCAATGGATAATGATGATTTAAGAAGGGGTAAACCAACAAACCATAAGGTTTTTGGAGAGGCCATAGCAATATTAGCTGGGGATGCATTATTAAATGAAGCTATGATTTTAATGATGGATTATTCACTAAAATCAGGAGAGAATGTATTAAGAGCTTCAAAAGAAATAGCTAATGCAGCTGGTGCTGATGGAATGATTGGTGGTCAAGTTGTAGATATATTAAGTGAAGAAAAGGAAACACTATCAGAAGAAGAGTTAAAATATATGCATTTAAAGAAAACAGGAGAACTTATAAGAAGTTCTATTGTTGCAGGTGCAATATTAGGTGAGGCTAAAGAAAGTGATATTGAAAAGCTTGATATTTTTGGTCAAAAACTAGGGTTAGCTTTTCAAATTAAAGATGATTTATTAGATGTTTTAGGTTCAGTAGATAAATTGGGCAAAAACACTAATAAGGATGAGGACAAAAATAAGAGCAACTTTGTTACAATGTATGGTATAGACAGATGTGAAGATCTTTGTAAACAGTTAACAGAAGAATGTATTTCTATACTAAATGATTTGACAGTAGATGCTAAATATCTAAAGGAGCTAACTTATAATCTTTTAGATAGAGAATATTAGTACAAAGGAAATGATAATATGACAAAGTTTTTAGATAATATGAAGTTTCCTGAAGATATTAAAATTCTAAATAATAATGAATTAGAATCTTTAGGGGAAGAAATAAGAGAGTTTCTTATAAATAGTGTATCTAAAACTGGAGGGCACTTAGCATCTAACTTAGGTGTAGTTGAACTAACGCTTAGTCTTTTCAAGAGTTTTAATTTAGAAAAAGACAAAATAATATGGGATGTTGGACACCAAAGCTATGTTCATAAAATCTTAACTGGAAGAAAAGAAGGTTTTAAGGTTCTTAGAAAGAAAGATGGAATGAGTGGATTTCCTAAGAGGAATGAAAGTAAATATGATGCATTTGATACTGGACATAGTAGTACATCAGTATCTGCAGCCTTAGGTATGGCAAGAGCTAGAGATCTAAAAAGAGAAGATTATAAAGTAGTTGCAGTAATAGGCGATGGAGCTTTAACTGGTGGAATGGCCATTGAAGCATTAAATGATGTTGGCTTTAATAAAACAGATATGATTATAGTTTTAAATGATAATCAAATGTCTATATCTCCAAATGTAGGAGGTATATCATCATATCTTAATAAATTAAGAATGGAACCAGGATATAATAAACTTAAGATGGACATTAATTCAAGCTTAGGCAGTAGTTCTGTAGGAAAAGCAGTTATTCATTCATTATCAAAATTAAAAGATAGTGTTAAACAATTAGTTGTCCCTTCAATGTTGTTTGAAGATATGGGAATAAAATATATAGGGCCTATAGATGGTCACGATATACCAACGATGGTTGAAATGTTTAATAAAGCAAAAGAGATAAATGGACCTGTAATTATACATACCATAACTAAAAAAGGTAAAGGATATGATTTTGCAGAAAAAAGTCCATGGAAATACCATGGTGTGTCTCCTTTTGATTTAGAAAGTGGAGAACCTAATATATCTCCATCAAATAGCTACTCAAAAGCCTTTGGGAAATCTTTAATAGGAATTGCAAAAGAGGATAAGGACGTTGTAGCAATAACAGCAGCAATGCCAGATGGTACAGGTCTTAGATGCTTCTGCAAGGAATTCCCTGATAGATTATTTGATGTAGGAATAGCAGAACAGCATGCAGTTACTTTAGCTGCAGGAATGGCTTGCAGTGGCTTAAAGCCTGTATTTGCAGTATACTCAACTTTCCTGCAAAGAGCTTTTGACCAAGTTATACATGATGTGTGTATACAAAACCTACCTGTTGTTTTTTGCATAGATAGAGCAGGTATCGTTGGAGATGATGGTGAAACTCATCAAGGAATTATGGATATATCATTTTTATCAATGATTCCTAACATGACTATTATGGCACCAAAGTGTCTAGAAGAAGTTGATGTGTTACTTAGATGGGCCTTAAATAAAGGAACACCAGTTGCTATAAGATATCCTAGAGGTGGAGATGAAATAGATGGCTTGGTTCCTATAAATAAAGTAGAACTAGGTAAGTGGGAAACATTAAATAAAGGTGAAAATGTAGCAATAATAGCTACTGGAAAAATGGTTCAACATGCTTTAAAAGCTAAGAAAATATTAGAAGAAAAAAATGTTAACCCAAGTATAATTAATGCTACCTTTATTAAGCCAATAGATACAGAGTTAATAAGAGAGCTATCTAAAGAAGGCTACCATATAGTAACGGTAGAAGATAATATGAAAAACGGCGGCTTAGGTACTCTAGTATTAAAAGAGTTAACTAACTGTGGACATAAAGGTAAATTTATAAATTTAGGATACGATGATAAATTTATAAATCAAGGTAATGTAAATCTTCTATATGAGGATAATGGTTTAGATGGAAAAGGAATAGCAGATACTGTGCTTAAACTTATATAATATAAGGAGTAGATTATGGCAGATAAAAAAGAAAGACTAGATATTCTATTAGTTGATAGAGGAATAATTACATCTAGAGAGAGAGCTAAAACATCAATAATGGCTGGTAAGGTTTTTGTAGATGGAAGAAGAGTTGATAAAGCGGGAGAAAAGGTTCCAGTAACAGCTAATATTGAATACAAGGGTGAAAAATTACCTTATGTAAGTAGAGGAGGACTAAAGCTTGAAAAGGCAATGAAAAACTTCCCTATTACACTAGAAGGTAAAGTGTGTATGGATATTGGTGCATCAACAGGTGGATTTACAGATTGTATGCTACAAAATGGTGCAAGTAAGGTCTTTTCTATAGATGTTGGATATGGTCAGTTTGCATGGAAGCTTAGAACTGATGAAAGAGTTGTTTGCATGGAAAGAACAAACATAAGATACGTTAAACCTGAAGACTTAGGGGAACTTGTAGATTTTGCTTCTATAGACGTATCATTTATATCCTTAAAAAAGATAATGCCTGCAACTGTAGAACTTTTAAAAGATAATGGTGAAGTTGTAGCTTTAATTAAACCACAATTTGAAGCAGGTAAAGAAAAAGTAGGAAAAAAAGGTGTTGTAAGAGACATTGAAGTACATAAAGAAGTAGTATTTGGAATTATTGATTACTTACTTGAACATAATCTAAATGTATTAGGAGTTAGTTATTCTCCTATAAAGGGACCTGAAGGAAACATAGAATATTTAGTTTATTTTACTAAGGATATGGGAAGAGAAAGTACTTTTGTTAGAGAAGATGTGGATAAGGTTGTAGAAGCATCTCATACTGAAATATAATTTTCTTGGGGGAAAGTATGAAAAGAATAGGGATAGCCATAAATCCTACTAAAGATAAAAATGATGAGATATTAAATATGGTTAAAAAGAAGTTTGAAATGAATTTCGATTTAGATGAGATAAGAATTTTCAATTCATTTAAGCTTAAAGATGAAGAATTTAAAACCCCTTTAGATTTGCTTGTTGTCTTAGGGGGAGATGGCACACTCCTAAATGTAGCAAGAGAAATTAGTAAAAAAACTTCATTACCTATGTTCGGTATTAATATTGGAAACCTAGGTTTTCTATCTAGTACAGAAATTTCAGATATAGATAGAGCAATAGAAAAATTAAAAAAAGATGAATATAATCTTGATGATAGAATGCTTCTTAAGTATGAAACCATAAAAGATGGGGAAGTTATTGAAGAACATGCATTAAATGATGTAGTTGTAGCAAGAGGAACACTTTCAAGAATGGTAAAGTTTCAAGTCTTTGTAGATGGAAAGCTTTATTCAACTTTTAAGGGTGATGGATTAATTGTTGCAACTCCAACTGGATCAACAGCATATTCATTTTCTGCAGGGGGGCCATTTATTTATCCAAATCTTGATTTAATAACCTTAACTCCAATTTGTCCTCATACAAAAAGTATGCCCACAATGGTTTTAAGTGGAGAAAGTAAAATTGAGATTATTCCTGAAAATGGGGAAGAAGAAATTTATTTAACAGTAGATGGGCAAAAAGCTACTAAGGTTGAACAAAGAACTAAGATAAAGGTTGAAAGAGCAGAAAAAAGTGTTCAAGTTCTTTTGTTTAAAGATTATGATTATTTTAAAGTATTAAGGACAAAAATCTTGAATAATTCTAAGGAATGAGATGGTGAGAAAATTTGAAATCAAAAAGACATTTAAAGATTTTGGAAATAATAGCTGAAAGAGATATTGAGACACAAGAAGATTTAGCAGAAGCGTTAAAATCTGAAGGTTTTGATGTAACTCAAGCTACAGTATCTAGAGATATCAAAAACCTAAAGCTTATAAAAATGCAAGGACCTTCAGGAAAGTATAAATATGCTGTTCCAAAGACACATGAAAATAATATGTCAGATAAATTAACTAGTGTTTTAGCTAATTTAACTACTTCAGTTGAAAACATAGATAAAATGGTAGTTGTAAAGACTGTATCTGCAGGTGCAGCTCCAGTTGCAGAAGCTATTGATAGTTTTGGATTTGATGAGATTGCTGGAACAATTGCAGGTGAAAATACAATATTTATAATGCTTAGAACTACTGAAGGCGCAGAAGAGCTAGTAGTTAAAATAAGAAATTTAATATCTTAAGGGTTAAAAAGGTGGGGTAGAATGTTAATTAGATTAAACATTAAAAATTTTGCTCTAATTGAAGAAATAACTGTTGAATTTAGTGAAGGATTCAACATACTATCAGGAGAAACTGGTGCAGGTAAATCTATTCTTATTGATGCTATTGATTATGTTTTAGGTGGAAAGTTCTCAAAGGACCTAATAAGAACAGGAGAAGAGAGAACCTTCGTTGAAGCAATTTTTTCAATAGACAATGAAAATGTTAACCATGTACTAGATGAGTTAGGTATCGAGTATGATGATATGCTAATAATATCTAGAGAAACTTTATTATCTGGTAAGAGCATAATAAAAGTAAATGGAAGAAGTTTAATTATAACTCAGCTTAAAAGAATAAGAGAAAAGATATTAGATATTCATGGACAGCATCAAAATCAAAGTTTACTACAAAGAAGTAGTCATATTTTATACTTAGATAATTATATTGGAGAAGATATAGAAGAGCCTTTAAATAAATTTTTAAATTTAAAAGAAGAACTATCAAAAATTAAAGAAAAAATTAATAAAATTAAAGGTGCTGAGGACAGAGATAAGCTAATTGACTATACTAAATTCCAAATTGAAGATATAGAAAAAGGTAAATTAAAAATTGGTGAAGAGGAAGAACTAAAAGAAGAGTATAATGTTTTGAATAATGCAGAAAAAATAAATAATGCTCTTAGAATAAGTTATGGACTTTTAAGCCAAAGAGAAGATGGAAATTCAATTTTAGAATCTCTTTCAAAGGTAATAAGTGAAGTTTCTTCAGTAGAAAATCATCTTGAAGCTTTAAAAGAAAAGAGAGAACTATTAGAAGGTGCTTATTTTAGCTTAGAAGAGGCGACAAGAGATATTAGAGACCTTGGTGATGAAATAGTCTATGATGATATTAGACTTGGTAAAATCAACGAGAGAATCTATGAAATTAACACATATAAGAAGAAATATGGTGGTTCAGTAGAAGAAGTATTAGCTTATCATGAAAAATTAAAAGAAAAATATGATGAATTAATAAATGCTGAAGAAATACTAAATGAATTAATAGAAAAAGAAAGCTACATTTTAAAGGATATGAAAAATGTAGGTGAAAAGCTACATGAAATAAGAGAAAAATATAGTCCTTCATTAGAAGAAAAGATCCTTAGAGAACTATCTTATGTTGGATTAGATAAATCAAGAATGAAGATAGAAATAACTTTAGAGGATAGTTATAATGAAAGAGGATTTGATGATGTTAGCTTTATGATATCTACAAATCCAGGAGAACCTTTAAAACCTCTTGAAAGAGTTTTATCAGGTGGAGAATTATCAAGAATAATGCTTGCACTTAAGTGTGTATTTGCTGATAAGGATGAAATTTCAACTTTAATTTTTGACGAAATAGATACTGGAATTAGTGGAGCAGTTGGACAACGTGTTGGAGAAAAGATGTATCAAGTATCCTTGGGACATCAAGTTTTATGTATAACACATCTTCCTCAAATAGCTATACTTTCAGATCATCACTATTTTGTTTCAAAAGAAGTAGTAAATGATAAAACTTTTACAAGGATTAGAATGTTATCTATAGAAGATAAAATAAATCAAGTGGCATCAATGATGGGTGGTAACGGAGTAACAGAAGCTACCATACAAAATGTAAAAGAGATGCTAAAGTTTGCAGAGTCTAAAAAAGATGAAATTAAAAATCTTTAATATACATAAGTTATAACATATTGGTAAAAATAAAATCACAAGAGTTTGTGGTTTTATTTTTTTTGTTTTCCATAAAAAGAAATATAATTTTACGAAACCTTGTAACTAGGTATCAATTTTTTTCAAAAAGAGATATTTAAAAATTATATATTTAATTTTTGTCTATAATAGAAAAGTTACTATAGAATATAATGCATGTCCAATGGGTAACTTAAAAACAGACGCAAAGGAGGAGAAGGAGGAGATAGACATGAATAAGAAACTATTAAAAATAGTAAGCGTAATAATTACTCCAATCTTGATTTTGGCTCTGTCCACATGCATTATGCTAAAAGATGTACCAGATCATCTTTATACAAGTAGTGAAGTGGAAGTAATGTCGGCACTTCCAAATGTGGGACCTTTTAATAAAGTAGAATATAAAGAAGAAAAGTTAAAGGTTAATTTACTTGGACTAATTCCAATCAAACAGGTTTCAGTACATAAAGTAAAAAATATTGAAGTTATACCTGGTGGTAATTGTATTGGTGTAAGACTTTCATCTCAAGGAGTCTTAGTAGTAGGGTTTTCAGAAATAGCAATAGCTAATGATAGAAAAATTAGCCCTGCAGGTGAAGCCGGCATAGAGGTAGGAGATGTAATTTTAAAAATTGATGGAGAGGCTATAGAAACATCACATGACTTAATAAAAAAGGTTAGTTCAATTAATAAAGAAAAAATTAATATTGAACTATTAAGAGATGGCAAAAATTTAAACAAGGAAGTAACTCTTGTTAAGGAAGGTAATAGTGGATATAAATTAGGTCTTTGGGTAAGAGATTCAACAGCAGGTGTAGGTACAATGACTTTCTATGATGAAAAAACAGGAAAGTTTGCTGCACTAGGCCATCCTGTAACTGATGGTGATACAAATAAACCATTCACAATAAAGAAAGGTGATCTTTTACAATCATCAATAATAAGTGTAAGAAAAGGTGAAAAGGGTGCACCTGGAGAACTTAAAGGTATTTTTGTGAATGATGACAAACCAATAGGTAGCATAGTGAAAAATACTCAATGTGGTATTTTTGGAGAAGGTAAAAAAGCAGAATGTAATCCTATGAGGTCATCACCTATGAAGGTGGCTTTCAGAGATGAAATAAAACTTGGAAAAGCTACAATAATAACCACTATAGATGAAGAGGGACCTAAAGAATATGAAATAGAAATAGTAAAGTTGCTTCAACAAGATTCACCTGTCCCTAAAAGTATGCTAATAAAGGTTACTGATGAAACTTTATTAAGTAAAACTGGAGGCATTGTTCAAGGTATGAGTGGAAGTCCAATAATACAAAATGGTAAGTTAGTTGGAGCTGTTACCCATGTATTAATAAATAAACCAGATGTAGGTTATGGAATTTACATCGATTGGATGCTTGAAGATGCAGGGATTTTGAAGTAAAATACTAAGGATATCTAAATTATTAGATATCCTTAGTTTTTTGACGAAATCCTGTTAATAAAGTGTAAATAGGAAGTAAAGAACAGAAATAATTACCAATAATTGTAAAAATGAATTATTTATTTTAGATAAAAGTATTTACGAAGATGCAAATATGGTGTATAATTTACAAATAGTGGAAGATATAATTATAATATTTAAAAACAAAGAAGAATATTATATACTAAAGTAATATTAATAAACCATATATACTAAGATTAAAAAATCTTATAATTTAGATAATACATTTTATAGTTAAAAAGGAATTTTTTAAGCAATGTCGAATTTATATTATAGATAATGCAATTATAAAGTCTTAGTGAAAACTTTCTTGTTGAAAGAAGGAATTAATAAATAAATGGCGAAATAATAATTACATTGGTAAAAAATGGATAAAGGGGAGAAAAGCATGGAAGATTCAAAAATATCAGTATTAATCGCTGACGATAACAAAGAATTCTGCAGCATACTTAATGATTATTTATTAAACCAAAAGGATATAGTGGTAACAGGCATAGCGAAAGATGGTAGGGAAGCGTTGGAGTTAATTCAACAAAAGCAACCTGATTTAGTAGTTTTAGATATTATAATGCCACACCTTGATGGATTAGGAGTTTTAGAAAAATTAAATGGAATGGATTTAGATAAAATGCCAAGAGTAATCGTATTATCTGCAGTTGGACAAGATAAGATTACTCAACAAGCAATAACTTTAGGTGCTGATTATTATGTTGTAAAGCCATTTGATATGGATATATTTACAAAGAGAATAAGAGAGATGTTTAACACACAAGATGTTGAAACTAAGAGAAGATCTGTTTCAACTCAAGTTGTTGAAAGAGAAGCTGCTGCAACTAGCAGAGGACCTATTGATCTTGAAACTGAAATTACAAGCATAATTCATGAAATAGGTGTACCAGCACACATTAAAGGATATATGTATTTAAGAGAAGCAATCACTATGGTTGTTAACGATATGGAATTATTATCAGCTGTTACTAAGGAATTATACCCATCAATAGCTAAGAAGTATAATACAACTGCTTCAAGAGTTGAAAGAGCTATAAGACATGCTATTGAAGTAGCTTGGGGTAGAGGACAAGTTGATGCTATAAATAAGTTATTTGGTTACACTGTTCATAATGAAAAGGGAAAACCTACCAATTCAGAATTTATAGCAATTATAGCTGATAAATTAAGATTAAAGAATAAGGTAAGCTAATAGCAGTAATAGAGCCAAAGTTAAAAAATCCTATACCAACTAATACTATAAAAGTAGGCGTAGATTTTAACTTTTATATCAATAAATATATCTAAATTATGTAATGAAAATACCTTCAATCGGTTGAGTATCGATTGGAGGTTTTTTTGTGCCTAAAATTAGTAAAAAGAATAGAGGAATGGAGTTTTATATACAAGATTTTATTGATTACTGCCACCTTAAAGGATTGTCAAAAAAGACAATTAAAAGTTATTATCAATGTTTAACTTTATTTTCTAAATATTTAGAGGAAGAGAAAAATATTGTTGATGTAACAAAAGTAAGCAGAGAGATGGTAGAAGATTACTTAGAGTTTACTAAGGAACGAGGTAAATATTCTTATGTATCTAATAATGAGAGTTTACAGCAAAATTATCAGGCCAATAGAAAAGATTTCGGCAAACAGATAAGCGATTCTACTTTAAATAACTATTTAAGGAATATAAAAGTATTTTTTAATTGGTTAGAAGAGAATTTGATTATAAAAAATAATACAGTTTCAAATGTAAAATTTATAAAAGTAAAACGTAAAGCTAAAGACCAAATTACCGATGTTGAATGGAATAGATTAATAAAGTCTATAGATTTGACAAAGTTCCATGAGTTTAGAGACTTTACAATTATTAACTTGATATTTGATACTGGGATGAGATTGACAGAAACTTTAAATCTTACAACAAATGACGTTGATTTAATAAGAAGAACTATTTTGATTCCAGCAGAAATAAATAAGGGGAAGAAAGATAGAGTAGTTTTCTTTAGTAATACGATGGCTAAGTTGCTGAATAGATGGCTTAGATATAAAGATAGTGTACAAGAGAATGATTTATTATTCCCAACTCAAAGAACTAATTCTATTTTAACAGCATCAAATTTTGAAAGGAATTTTAGATGTTACTTAGCTAGAGCAAAAATAGACAAAACTATTACCCCTCATGCACTTAGAAATAACTTTGCTAGAAGATTTTTAATAGCAAGTAAAGATATATATTCCCTAAGTAAAATACTGGGACACAGTAGCGTTACAGTAACAGAACGTGCTTATTTAGACTTGGGAGACGAAGATTTAAGAAGGTCTTACCAAAATTATAGCCCTTTAGAGAACATGAAAAAATAAACAAAAAAATAGTAGGTACGCCAATACCTACATTACAATTAAATATTGTTTTATAAATCTTTGTATATCCCACTAGGAGATACCATCTTAAACCGTAATTTAATGGTATCAAAAAAATATGGATTTTGCAAGGTTTTATTAACTATACTCTAAAATAGTGTAGTTTAGTTGTTAGGCACTAGAGCAACTATAAATAATTCTAGTAGATAGCCTAGTCGATGCATAAATTGAGGTCGGAATTAATACATAATTATTAGTTACGTTAAGTCCAATGCCTAAAGGACTTTAAATATTAAGGTGGAGGAATATACATTGTGCTACCTTACTAATGCTATGGGTGTATAGATAGTAGAAACAATTAGTAAGGCTATTGATGGGGTTCGATATACAGTAAACCAACGATAGTAAATAAGTCGATATTCTCGGCTTTACTATATCCAAAATTCTCAACCAGTTCCCAACGATTCTAACGCTTCGCTACTAGATTGCAAGTGTTTTATATAAATAATTTGGAGGTAAGATTATGCTAGATAGGATTTATAACTTAGTAAGCAAATTCTACTACAAAAAGATAAAAAGAAAGAAATGCTATAAGAAGAGATGCACAAAAGAAGAATATTACAATTACTATCTAAAGGCTAGGGATTAAGTTCTCTAGCCTTACTTTTTATATTTTTAGGACTAATAAGATATGCATTTAAATACAACTCTTGTTAATATTAAACAGATTTATCTATGGCCAATAAAGTTTTTACGGAGATTTAAATACAACTCTTGTTAATTTAAACACCTACAGCTCCACTTCTGCTAATCCCTGCTGTGCAAATTTAAATACAACCTTTGTTAATATTAAACAAGAAAGTTTGAATTTATGGGAAAAAGAATCACAATTTAAATACAACCTTTGTTAATATTAAACCTTTACTTGTCAAAAAGATGAGTATATGTCACAGCAATTTAAATACAACCTTTGTTAATATTAAACGTTGAAAAAGTCCAAGGGAAAGTTTTATCCACTAAATTTAAATACAACCTTTGGTAATATTAAACAATATTTGGTACTACTCAAGAAAGGGTTAATATGAGATTTAAATACAACCTTTGTTAATATTAAACTGGGACTGTAATTGTATCTCCCGGTTGACCAGATAAATTTAAATACAACCTTTGTTAATATTAAACCATTGTAAATAAGCTATTTGTATTTAAACTTATATTCATTCAAAGAGTTGTATCGGTGTAGAACTCTGACTTAAAGCCACTCCCCTACACAACCTTTACCAAGTGATTTAACACCTGAAGCATTATCGAGATATTCTTCTATAAACTTGCTAATATTCTTAGTTTTATGTTATAGATACTCGATTTAGGTTGGTAAATCAACCTTTATTGTAAGCTAGAATTAACTAGCCGGTTTATTTTCACTATGTAATATTTCGGTTTCTTCTATAATCTTATCTATATCAGGAATAGCAATATTTCTACTTGCATTTACGTCAGCATTTACATCTGTATCTTTACCATGCCCGCATACTTTGCACTCAAACCTAGCTTGATGATTCTTACAATCTCTATTATCTTCATGTATACAACCACAATTATTACATCTTTTACTTGTATACTTAGGATTAACTTTCTTAATTTCTATTCCTTGCTCTTTAGCTTTATATTCTATCTTTTGTTGTAAATCATAATAAGACCAATCTTTAAGCATTTTATTATGTACTTCACTTGTTGCACCACTTAAATCTTCCATTTGTATAATCCCACATCTATTCTTAACTGCAAATTCAACTATATATTTACTAATCTTATGATTATATGTATCAGCAAAATTAGCAATCCTATTTCTAATCTTGTCAACTGGTTTCATCTTAGTTTTATAACCATGTCCACATCTTCCTTTACCTGCTGTCTTACTAGCTATGCTTAGATCTCTACGTAAGTTATAATACTTTTGCCTAAATGCTATTAATTCTTTTCCACTTATTACATTTGTTTTCCAACTAAAATAATCATATTCATCTTTGATAGAATCATATACACTCATGGTCGCCACATTAGTTATACCTAAGTCAATTCCCAAGATTCTATTATTATCTAATACTGGAATTTCCTCTTTATCAAAACTATAGGATATAATTAGTTCAATTTTACCTTTCTTAGATATACTAATTTGTGCTGAACCTTGCTTATATTCTCCATTTATTATTTTATTAATTGTAGCCTTTTTATTACCATCTAGCTTATCTATTTGAAATTCAAATCTTCCTACATTCAGTTCTTTTTGTTTACCCTTATTAAGTAATCCTATATCTATAAAATATCCATTATGTTTTCTTAGCTTATATGCTACATTATGAACAATTACTTTAGAATCAAGTTTATACGTTGGCAACGAAACTTTACCTTTAAATAATCCATCTTTTTTACATTTGTTATATTTATTAATAATATCTTGCCTAGCTTGTGCTACATTATTAGATAAAGCACCTTCTATTATTTCATTCATTCTATTTTCAATCCATGCACCTTTAGATTTGCCTAATAATTCTTTATCTACTATTTTAGTATCATAAAGATTCTTTAAATTCATACTGTTTGTATCCCACAAATATAAGTAATTGGTTGCCATATTATAAGCCTTACTATACTTATATTGAAAATCCTTTATTATTTGTTTAACTTTTCTATAATCATAATTTAAACATTTTATTAATGTTACTTTTATACATTTATTAAAATTCATAATTCTCATTCCTTTTTAATACTAATATATTTCTATTTTTATTAATATTAAAAAAAATATACATTGAAAAAAGAACTAGGGTTAATCTAGTTCTTTTTCTATCCATTTAATTTCATATCCAATTATTTCTGCAATCTCTAAAACTTCATCATATCTAAGAGTCTCATTATTAATTTTCTTACTCAAATTTTGAACTGTTTGTTGTTTTTCGTGTCTTCTATTTAATTCCTCTACGATTTTGGTAACAGTCCATCCTTTCTTAACTATGTAAGATTTTATATCTTCTTTTAGTCCCATAAATATCACCTCATATTTATTATATCATATTAAGTTGAAGAAACAACTGAAAAGTTTAAAAAAGCACTTGACAGTTTAAAAAGAAGGGGGTATTATTAAACTATAAAGTTGAAAAATAATCTTGTAAGTTTAAAAATAGGAGGATGATTATTATGAAAAAAGAATTAAAGTTTAATAATGTTATGGATGTTTTAGAAGGTTACGTAGAAAGTGCAGAAAATGAATTCTGCAAATTCCTTACATTTATGGGGGGTGTAGAAGCGTTTAATGGCAATATAGTTAATGTTAAAAAATATGGATTTGATGTAGGGATTAATATGACGATAGAGGATTTCTGCGAAAGCATAAAAAACTTAATTTTTTGTAATGCTGAATTTATAGATGTAAATGAAACGACATTAAAGGTTACATTTACGGATAATCATTATATTTATTCTAAATATCTTAAAATATTTGAAGATGTAGATTTTGGAGATTTAGAGGATGAACAATAACAGCACAATCAATGACAGTATAATCAATAATTCTGTTATAAATAAAAATGCAGTGTAAAGAAATGTAACTTGCAGAGTTAACAGCATATAATGAACGTTATATATCACTAACAGCTATTTTAAAAGGTTTGTGAAAGTCGGATTGTGTCTAAATATCTTTTTTGACATTGTATTTGAAAGTGATATACAATTAAATTGCAAAAAGGTTGAAGGTAAATTTGACATTGTAAAAAAAAATAAATAATATTAGATTCAAAGGGAAATATTGGTGAGATTATAGATTAATTAGTAAGTAATATTGATACAAAACTATAACATAAAAATATCTTATATACAAAAAGCCCATGTTCTCATTTTATTATAAAAAAGTAAAATTTTCAAGTATAGATTGATAAGTAGCCCCTAAGGGGGCTAGGTATGAGTCTATATAAGGCTCAAAATAAAAAAACATGGAGGTATTAAGGATGAATAAAAAAATGAGAGAGAGCATGGTAAATGCAAATCAAGTAGTAAAGGAGGTGTGTGATAAGTATAATAGTCTAAATAATGGGTATGAGTATACACATCAGGTTTCGAGTGATGGCACTTATGTAATAGGCATTGTACATCCAAGAGAGTATGTAGAATTGTTTAAGGGAGAGTATGATGAGAAAACTAACTATGATAGCGTTTATCATGATTTCTATTTAAATGTGTGCTATGACAAAGGTGTAAAAAGAACTATTTTACCAATGGAGAATATTGTTGCAGATATCTTTGAGAGTATAGAAAAAAACGAACACTCTTACTACAACTTAATAGAGGGTAGAATATGGGGAAATAATGATTTAGATGTTGATCCTAGTGCTCTAACAGGATTAAAAATATCTAAGGATAGAACATTTATTTCATTGTTTTTAGAAGATAGTACCGCAGTAATAAATCTTAAAAATGGACAAGTAAATTATTTTAGTAAATTAGATTTAAACCCAAACGAATATACTTATTTAACAATTCATGGATATGAAATTGAATCGGAAAAAGGCGAATTATTATTTAAGGAAAAAGGTCAAGAGCCTTGCATACTTGGAGATATAAAGAATATAGAGTCAATTGAATATGAGCCTAATGACGTACAGTTTATAGTTAATTTTAAGGATGAAAGTGATTCTTTGTACATAAATAGATACGGGGTGGAGATGTAATGGAGTGGATTAAAAAGTTTAATCAAGTAGATAGGGAATTTATAGATTATGCAACAGAAATTGTGATAGAAAATTGCTTGAAATATGAAGATGAATATATGGATTTATTTAACAGAATTGATATAACAATGGCTAGAATGGATGAAGTAGAAAAGGCAATTGAAATAAATGAGAAATACATGAAGGAATATGACAGTATTACAGATGAAATAAAAGGAATAAATGATACTTTTTCAGATTTACTTACTAGAAATTGTGAAGATATTAAGGGGATTAAAAAGCAGTTGAAAATGAATCAGCACGGAAGACTTAAAGAATGTATCGATGTTTTTAAAAGCGATATGATAGGGGCAAATAGAAAGTTTGGCTTGTATAATGCAAAAATGATGTCTAATAGACAAGCTCTTTATATGGGGAGGACGGATAATATTGTATATAGTGGAGGTCAGATATATGCTCTAATATTACTAAATCTAAAAGAGGAATTTAATTCAAAAGTAAACGAGTATAAAACTAAAACTAAAAGATTTATAGGGAAAGAGATAATTAGATTAGAGAAAAGTATAGAGAATAGTAATAAAAAAGAAATAAAAAAGGAAGACAAAAGACAACCACAAAAGATATTTGATTACAGAACAATGTGTAAATTTGCTAATGAATTAGGATATGAAGATATTAGACAGAATGGATCTCATGTAGCGTTTAGACATAAGACAAGTAATAATGTAGTACCTATACCCCAACATACAAGAGATTTTAATAAAGGTTTAATGTATGGACTACAAAAACAATTATATAACAATAGCAAAAATACAAAATTAACAATAATTAATGAGGAGATGTTTAGGTAGTGGAAAATGTAAAGGCAATTGTAAAAGAAGAATTAGAAAGAATGGGGTTTAAGGTAGAAGAAGTTGAGTTTGATGTTGTTACAGGAAGAAATCCAAGGACTAAGGAAGAAATTGTTTTTAATATTATGAGATGGAAAACTGAAGGAGATAGAAGTAGAAGGGTAGGAATAGGATCTAAAGATATAGATGAAATTTTAAAAGATGTAAAAGCAGAATATGAATTTGGAGAATTAGAAAATTATGAACTAGAAGATAAAATTACTTCCTTGGATGATTCTATTAAAGAACTTTTAGAAGATAGCAGCGGTGAATTTGATGAAGAGTTTAAAAAAGATTACGTTGAAGAAAGGGAACATTTACTTAATAAAAATATTAGAAGTGTTTGGGCAAATGGAATAGATAGTATGTTTGTTGGTGAAATATTTATAGATGAAAACAACAAGATAGTGGATAGAATTAGCTATTAGTATAGGAGAAAGATAAGAATGAATGAGAAAAATAAAAAATTATTTGAAAAAATTTTTAGAGCATTAGAAGAGAACGAAAACAATATACTGGAGAAAAACGAGACAGACTACATAGAAGATAAATTTGAGGAAGATGACGTACCATTTTAAAAATAGGATAGTAGAACTGAAAATGTTAGGTAGGAAGGGTGTTAGAATGAAGAGTAAAATGTTAAAGATTGATTATGTTAAAAATGGAGAGTTTACAAAAGAGGTTTCATTACCTGAGAATTTTATGCTAAGAGCATACGAGGTTTATAAGAAAGAACAGTTTAAAAATAGTAAAAGATTAGATGAAATAATAAAAGTTATATTAGATGCAGATAAGGAAATTGCTTTAGATCAATTAATAAATGGAATTACATATAAGGATAATATATATGTTCCGTTAGTTACATCTCCTAGTATGCAAAAGAAAGAAGAAAAAAGTGATAATGGTAATTATAAATTAGAGTATTACTTTATAAAAAAAGATGAGGAAGAATTTAGAACAGTATTTGAAAAATTGGTAAGTGGCAACAAATTAGCACAAAAAGAAGGTAAAGATACATTCTGCTTGGTAAAAGATATTGTTGCCCGTATAGGTTTAACAACATCTAGTGCTTACAAAATTAACTATGCTCCCAACATAGTAATTGTACCAGAAGCCACTTACTTAAAAAAAGATCGTTACACTATTCTAACAGAAAATAAAGAATATAAGCAAGAAAAATTAGAAAGAAAGTTCATATTAAATGATGGTGGAGGACTAATGTCTGATAATATGGCAAACATTATCGCAGAGGATTTAAAGTTGGGGTATACCCCCGACTTTGCTATAATTCGCCGTTATAAAGGACTAGCTATAAAAGGATTCGCATTAAGATTCCCATTTGCAGATTACTTTAAGAAAAATTATAAGGAAGATAACAATAGTTTTAAAAAAGAAAACGGAAATTACTATATTAAAGATATATTTGGAGAATGGAATAATGTAGATGAGATTGATTTATTACTAAACGAAAGTCAAGCGAAATGGATAGGCAATTGGAATTCCATGAAAGAACTGAATAAGGAATATGAAGATGAATTCTATAAGGATTATAGAGATATATTAGATTGCTTGTATGTTACAAAAGTATCTAAAAATATAAAAGATTTAAAGAATTTTTTGAAAGTAAACTATCAACTTTTACAAAATACAAATTTAACTGTAGAAGAGTTAATAGAAATGGCTCAAAAGACTATAGATTACTATAATAGATTGTTGGACTTTAATGATATAGATGCTGTTAGGTTATTTATTGGAGACTTAGCAGAAGAAGTGGACGAAAATAGTGAAGATTATGAATACACAATCAGTACAAAATTACACTTTTTATTAGCTAATTTACAAGAAGATGCCTTGAAAATGAGAAGAATTAAAAGGCAGATAGCTAGATTAATAAAAGAACAATTAAAGCTACTTGCAGGTGGAAAGATGTGTCTAGAAGGTGGATATAAGTATGGTGCTTTAGATCCTATAACTTATTGTAACTATCTTTTAACAGGTGATAGAGGGGATAATGGACTAAAGGAAAACGAATATTATATTGCAGGAGAAGAAGGCAAGAGAGTTATGTACCGTAATCCAATAGCATTATTCCAAGAGTTGCAAAAAGTTGAACTAGTTAAAAATGATACATTAGATAAGTGGTTAAAGGATTATACCCCTGAAATAGTGTTTTTTAATGGATTTGATAATAGGCTATTTCTAATGTCTACAGCAGATTTAGACGGAGATGGATTCGGAGTTGTTAAAAACGATATTTTATATGATTCTATTGTTGAAATAGACAGCCCTTTTATTAATAAAGCAGATGGAGAGAAAGTACCACACTTGTTTACTAGAAAGCAATTATATGAAGATATATTAGCTTCTAGTGGTAACTTAATAGGAGAAATTGCTATAAGCAACGCTAAACTTAATGCTGTATGTACTTCACTAGATAATTGGGTTTTTAAAGAAAAGAAAGCTTATACATGGAATATGTTGGTTGAAAGGTATTGTAAAAATAATGGAATTAATTTATCTGAATTTGAAAAAGAAGAATTAAAAATAAAAAGAGCTGAAATAAAAGCTAATATTAATAAAATGCTAAGCAATAAAGAAAAGTGGAAACAAGTTAAAGAATTTAGTAAAGATAAACAGAAAGAGTTTATAACTCAGCTATTTTTAGCTAACAAAGAAAAATATTTTAGTATATTACTAGCAAGCCAGCTCGCTATAGATATGCCAAAGAGTTTAAAGCCAATTCCTGAATACTTACAAGACGAATTAAAGACTTATAAAATGCTAATGAAACCTGTATTCATGCACCTTTTAGCTAAATGTAGTTGCAAGGGAAAAGGAAAAATAGATGATTGTAAAGATATTCTGCATTGGGGTAAAGAGGGCAATGTAAAAAAGAACAGTAACATGATGGATGGATATTGCTTCTACATAAATAGAAAACTTTTAAGTAAAACATATGATGCTATATCAGGAAATGAAAATGCTTCTAAGTTAGTAAAGGCGATGGATTATAAGGCTGAAGATGGAATAGTTAATGAAGAATTAATAAAAATCTATGAAGATTACAAGAGTATTAGAAACTCTCTATTAAATACTAAAGCAGAAAATGAGGAGCTTGATACTGTAGATTATACAATCATAAAAAGAGTTGATGAACTTAATATATCTGATAATGATGTAGTGGCAACTATTAAGCAGCTTAAACCAACTGTTAGATTTATTGAAGTGTTTTTGTGGAGAACAGTACAAAATAAAATATTAGAAAGAAATAAATCTAATGAGCCTATTGTGGAAAATATATATCAATACAAAAAATGTGATGATGGAGAAATAGATTGGATGTTTTCAAAGTATACAAAAGAAAAATTATTCTCAAATGTACGCATTAAAGATATGTTTTCAGAAACAAAATTTAATCTATCTAAAAAAGTTGATAAGGCAAATACTATTAAATTTACAAATAGAAATGACTTAGAGATAACAGATGAATTATTAATAAAAGTGGAGAAGAATAAAGAATACATTAATTATAATGTTTATAGAAGTGCAGATGGTTTAAAGGTTGGTTATATCTTTAAAGATCATACTGATAAAGTGGTAGATGGACAAGTTATAAAAGTTAAAGAAGTCAATAAAAGCAAGAATTATTTAGAAGTTAGTTTCTAGTAGTGGTTTTGGAGGGATAACTCCCTCCTTACCTTGAATTAGTGGAACAGGTTTATTAATAAGAACTTGTTCCAAATTTATGAATGAAAGGATTGATTAGAAATGAATAGAATGATTTTTAATTGGCAACAAGCTTATTTTTATATGGAGAATGGAGTTATGCCAAAAGAAAGGCCACAAATACATAAGAAAACTGGAAAGATATTTTTTGTATTTAATGATACAGAAACGCAACAGTTATATGATAAGTGGTGTACAAGGGTTAGATAAAATTGAATTGAAAGGATTGATGAATTTATGGGTAAAAAGTTAAGATTAAATGAAGCCTTTAAGGAATATGAAAAGAAATTTAAATATAATAGATTAAATATTGTTAATGCTCCACCTTGTTGTGGTAAAACTAGCTTTATCTTAGGTGATTTTTTAGATAAAACTAGTAAATATATAGAGAATCCTATTGAAAGAGATAAACTATCATATGATTTACGATTAAGTAAGATATTATACGTGTGTGATACAACTATGCTAAAAGATTCTGTGTTAAGTGAGAATGATAAAATAACAGCTAGGTTTAGCAAAGGCTCTATTATAGATTCAAAGAAATTTAATGATTTATCTAAGATTTTAAATGCAGAGGATAATGGAGAGATTAAAGTAATGACATATTCCTCTCTTGGCTATTACATTAAAAAAGATAAAAGTATTATTACAGATAATTTTAATATAATAATTTGTGATGAGATTCAAAATCTTTTTAAATATTGTAAAAAACATAATAGATATAAAGATGAAGATGGAAATGAAGTATTTTCTAATGATGGTGAATATGTAAATTTAATTGATGAACTTGACTTTATAACTAAAAGATCACTAGTAATAGGATTAACTGGAACTCCAAAGCCAATAAATGACTTTATGCAACAGTATGGGAAATATGCTGATATATATATGATTTTCTCTAGTAAAGAGCGAAAAAATTTATATACTCATAATTTTGAACCAGATTATACTAATAATACATTTAATATAATAAAGACATTAAATTACTCAAAAATGAAAAAGTTAGGATTTAAAATGTATATTTACACCAAAACAATTAGAAAATCTAAAGAATATAAACAATGGTTTACCAATAACAATATCAAGGCTGAATGGCTGTGTAGTGTAAACAATGGAAAATATAATATTACTGTAGATGAATGGGGAGAAGTAGTTAAAGAGTTTATTCCTACCATGAATGATAGACAATTAGAATTAAGAAAATTATTAACTAAAAAATACAAAGAGGATGAAGAACAGAACATTAATGTTGATGTACTTATAGTTAACGGGGCGTATGAAACAGGATGGAATTTAAAAGATAAGGCGTTTAAAATATGCTTAATAGATGTATCTGATAAAGATGAGCAGTATCAAGCTAGGCATAGAATTAGACAAGATATAGATTATTTATGTTGTTTAGAAACACTTTTTGATGGTGACGGATATATTTATGAAAAAGCTAAATATGGAGAATTAGTAAGAAAAGAAACATATATAGGAAACTCAACTTATAGGAGTGAACGAATATATTTGCCTTGGATGAAAATAATAGATGAGAAATATATAGGTGTTAAGTTAACTAAAGCATTAAAAGATGAAATTATATTTCAATACGGAATTAAAGGATTTACGGATAAGAAGGTTATTTGGAAAACTGTTAAACGAGATTTAATTAATAGTGGTTACATAGTAAAAAGTGATAATAATTCTACTTATATATTTAGAAAAAATGAAGAGTTAAAAAAAGATAGTGTAAAAGAGGTGAGGAGCATGAATAATATAGAGAATTTAAAGAGTTGGATTTTAAATGAATGGGATAAAAAAAGAATTACTGTATCTGATATAATGGATGCTACGGATTTTGGAAGGAAAAGTTTTGACAAGATATTGGAAAATGATGAGTTCAATATGTTTTTAAAAGATAATAGAATTAAAATAGGAACTGTTAAAGGTTTAAGAAAGACTAAATATATGTTTAAATATTAGTACCTTTGAAAAACGATCTAAGCTAGTGATACCAGTGGTTTGAGATGTATTTTTATGTTTCTATTTGTACCGTTTTTAGGGGAAAAGTGGATTTACTATATTACTAATATAAGAAAGTTAAAAAATCCCTTAATTTGGGACAAATAGAATTGAAAAAAAGTGGTTATAAGCTAGTAATACCAATGGCTTGCAGACTTTTAAAGGGTCTAAAGATAAAACAAAGAAAAAATTACAATCTAAATAGATAAATAATGAAAGGCTTTAGTGGAGGTTTACCGACACTTGCCTTTTTTTGTTTGTCTATTTAAACAACCGAATTTATGAGGGCGTTAGTACCTCGTAGAGAAAGGAGTAGTAAGTATGGAAGATTTAAAAGAGTTTAAAGAAAAGTTAATGAAGGTTAAAGGTGACATAAGCAACATCGCATTTGTAGTAAATGGAATGTTAGAAGAAATAGAAAAAATAGAAAGTGGAGAAGTAGATAAAACTTTAGATGCATCTAGGAAAATAATAGAGAATTATATAGATAAGAATGGCAATGTATTAGATAAGAAACACCAAATTGATTTATTTAATAAACTTAGAGCTATAAATAGAGGTAAAATTAGCCTTATTAATTTACTTAAGAAGTTAGATATTAACTATAGCTACCAAGGAGATGGAGACTGGAAGGATATAGTGGTTGGTTAATTGTCTTTAGTTTAAAGGACTCGTAGTTAAAGTAAGAGTGGTTATTAGGATAAAGGACTCTAACTATTAGTTATAATGGTTCACCTAAATGGGGGAATTAATAAATGTGAATAAAATTTTAATATTATGAAGGAATTGGAAAACTTTTGTGGAATATTTAAGTAACTGAGGGAAGTGGTGAAGGTAAGTTAATATTAAATGAAGGGAGTAAAGGGTATGGATAGAATGAATTATGTGAAAAAGTTTATTAAAGAAAATAATAATGGAATAGACCAAAAAATTATTGCAATGTATATTTGTGGTGATTTAAGGTCATACGCAGAAGATAAACGTTGTGTTGAGAAATTAGAGAAAGAAGGATATTTGAAGGTAAATAGTTGCACTATTGATAATATTGGTGTTTCAATAGATGCTATTTATTTGAAAGAATTATAATAAATATAGTGTGGAAATTATTGCTTAATTAAAAACTAAACTTGATTTTATATAAGGATTATCTATTTGGATAGTTCTTTTTATTGCAATAAAATTCAGTTTTTAAAAAGATATAACTAGAACCAATCTCTAGCAAGTCACTAAACCGTTCCTTGCCTAGAGTTTGTGGAAAGAAAAAAATCTTTTCATTTAATCACCTATTACAAAGGATAAAAATAGATGTTTAATCTGCTTGATTGGATCAATATTCTAATCTCATTCAAAAAGTTCTAAGTTACTTGTTGGTAGCCAATCCAGCCACCTCCTTGCACATTTGCTTAACTTAGTAAGGGCAGTCCATATACAGGTATAAGATAGGTAATTTCCTTTCTGTGGTTAAAACGCCATCGCTCTATTTATTATTTTGGTTTCCCGATTTACCCTAAAGTGCTGAAAAATCGGATTTAAAGAATATTTATAAAGCTACATTGCACTTTATATTCACCTTCCTATTTTATACTTTTGCGTAATGTAGCGTTATAAGTATTCTATTTTTATATTAGTTTCTCTTATGCAGCCTTAATATAAACTTATTTTAATATAGTAGTTGCATCTATAAGCGAATAAGTAGAGTTAAGAAGATGAAATTAATGTACCAATATAATACTTGTTATGAATTTATTAAAATCAATATATTTATTAATTTATCATTTTAATTTATTTCTAAAATATGAATTTTAACACCTTTTTACATAATAAAAAGACTAGCATAAAACTAGTCTAAATTTTTATGATGGGAGGGGGGTATCCTCCCAACTATTTTTTAAAAGCACAATATGAGCTTTCTAAATAGAAGGTTGATGTGGTGCTTTTTTTGTGCCTAGAATTTTAATTAAGAGGAGTGTTGAAAGATGGAAGAATCGAGAAAATTTAGAGTTACAAGTGTTAATAATGCTACTTATATTGCTTTGCAAAGTAATATATTGCCTAGTGTAGAAAAATGTGAAGATGGAAAGGTAGAATTTGTATTTCCATACAATATTGCAATCGTTGCAATTAATAGGGAATATAGAAGAGCAATAAAGGGCGAAGAGCCTAGAATGGTAGATTTAAAAGATTTTATATACCTTAGAAATAATTTAGTAAGCAATAAAAGAGATGTTTTAAATGAGGACACACATAAATTTGTTTATGAGGAAAATGAAGATATACCTACTCATTATCATAAGGTAGGTGAAAGATAATGAGAATAGTTTTAAAAACTTCTAACAGAAAGTTTGTTATAAATAATAAAAAAGATATATTAGAAGAATTAGCAGATATTATGGATAAAAATAATATTAAGCAAAATGAATTAGTTGGCATTTATTTTTATAAAGAGTAAAGAAAAAGTGGAGGGTGAAACAATATGAACTTTACAAGTGGAAAGTATTTTGTGTTTAATGGAAGAGACAGTATGTGGGATAAAATAATGGTTGTTGAAACAGAGGAAGATGGAAGAAAATCTATCTTTGGACATGCAAAAAATATATTAAATGAAAACGGATTTTATAAAGGGTATGAGGATGCTGAAATTGAACTCCCTTTGACTATTGCCAAAATTAACAAAAATGGATTAGAAACAGAATCTTTTACTAAAAAAGAATTAGAGGATATAAGTAAATGGTTATTTTTAGATGATTATAAGGTCTTATACATAGATGGCAGAGTATATAATGTTATTTTTACTCAAGGTGAAGTTTATTCTAAGAACTTAACTGAAAAAGGATATATAAGTTTGAATGCTAAATTAAGAGAACCTTACTCATTTGGTGCTTTAAAAGTTGATAGTAGAGTAGCTAAGGGGACTTATAAATTTGAAGTCTATAATAAAAGCTCTGCTAATTTAAAAGTATATCCTGAATTTATTATCGATATAAAAGAGCCAATGACTAGAATATCTATTAATAATTCAAATGGTTTAGGTTTGCTGATTGAAGATATACCAACTAGTGTTAAACGAATTAGGATAGATAATGAGTTGAGAATGATAGAAGCTGATAATGGTATAAATTTATACAAATGTCTAAAGAGAAAATGGATGGAATTAAGAAGTGGAAAAAATACTTTGACATTAGATTCTGATGGAAAGATAGAAGTACAAGTAAAGTGGCAGGAGAAATTTAATTTACAATAAATAGAGAGGAGGTTTCTAGTTGAAGAAGATAGAAGGAAAAGCTACTCTATACAAAAATAAATATGAGCCTATAGCTGATATTTCAGATTACATTTTAAATGAGGTAAAGAAATATGATGAATGTAATGAGATAAGCTTTAAGATAAGTAAAGTATTAAGTAATAATCGCGTTAATCCTTACTATGATGATATTAAAGGGAAAAGACAGCTTATTACGGATAGAGATCGCTATATAATAGAAGATATAGAAGAAGTTAAAGAAGCGAACAAGAAAAATGATTATAAGACGTTTACAGCTTATTCATTTGAAAAGACTTTAGAGAAGCGAAATATTAGTTTAGATGGTAATACATATATACTTTTTCCTAATGATACTCACCAATCTAAAAGCATAATGGACTATGTAAAAGAGATTACCGGATGGAATTATAAAGTTGATGAAGGTGTAGTAGATAATGTAGAGTATAAATACATAGAGGCAAATAACAATAAGGCTCTAACTTTCTTAAGGGAAGTGTTAGAGCCTATTTTTAATGTATACTTTGATTTTGATACTATAAATAAGATTATTAATATCTATAATAGAGATAACTTTGGCAAGGAAGCTCCTATGTATTTGGATTATGAAAATCTCATTAAAACTGTAAATATAAAAGAAGATGTAGAAAATATAGTTACTAGGCTTAATGTTACAGGTTTAGATGATTTAAGCATAAAAGAACAGCATATTTTTAATACAAATTATATTGAAGACTTTACATATTTAATCGATTCGGATAGTATTTCTGATAGTTTAAAGGGCAAAATTGAGGAATACTCTAGTTATATTAAAGGTTTAAATGGAAAATATAATGCATTAAAAGACCAAAAAGATGAATTAGAAAGTAGCAAATTGCAATTAAATACTAACTTAGAAATAAAGCAGGAAGAAATACAAAAGAAAAGAGATTTACTAAGTGGCAATATCAAAGATGAAGATAAGGAAAAAACAGAGATAATTGCAAAGGAAATTACAGTATTAGAAAATGATATAGAAGATATAGTTTCTAGTATCGGAACAACTAATAATAAAATACTTGAGATAGAAGAAAAGTTAAAGGAACTAGGAGAGAGCGTAAGAAAAGAGAATAGTAATATATTTACTCCCGATGAGTTAGATGAATTAAATGAATATATCATAGAAGAAGAATATAACGATGATAGTGCTGTCACTTCTTTAAGTCTTTATAATAATGCAAAAGAAGTCTTAAAAGATAAGAATATACCCTTAATTAATTTCACCTTAGACATGAAATCTTTTAGAGAGTTACTACAGAAGAATAGAAAGTATAATGTAGATAGTTTAAAAGAAGGGGATATATTCTACTTTGATGGAGATGTAGTAGGTCAGGATAGTTTAAGGATTGTATCATACAAAATTGACTATGAGCAAAATGAAATAACAGAAGTAGAGTTTAGTAATAAGACAAATAAGCTAAATAATCTAAGTTTTATCAATAAACTTACTAAGGATTCTACTAATACAAAGAATACAGTAAATAAATATAAATTTAGTTTTGAGGATTCTTTAAAATCTAATAAGTTTGTAGAAAATATAAGAACACAAGGATTAAACTTAGCAAGTGCAATTATAAGAGGTAAGGGAACTCATAATAGAATTATTTGTGATGAAAGTGGATTATGGATTTACGACAAAGTAAATGAAGGTAATGCACTATTTTTATCTAGTGGCATTTTTGCATTTACTCAAGATGGATTTAAACACACCAATCTTTGCATAACTCCTAAAGGTCTTGTTGGAGAAACTGTTTGGGGTAAATTATTAGTCGGAGAGCATCTTGTAATTAATTCTGATAGCAAATTATTTGAAATTACAGGAAGTGGACTTAAAATTTATGACTTAAATAGTGAGGGGCAAGGAACTGTAAGAGTTATTTTAGGAGAAAGGGAAGTTAATGGCGTAAAGAAATATGGACTTTGTATATTTGATGCCGAAGGCAATGAAGTTGTTTTAGATGAAGATGGTATCTTGAATAAGAATCAGTTTGTATTTGCAGATAATTTAAGTGCTAATTATCCTATTATATTACCATTTAGAGTAGATGAAGGTGTAAGTAAAATTAAGAAGGCTATATTACATCTAACATTTCAAAAATATAGAGCGTATGAGAAGGCTGCTAAGAGTGGTGGAGGAAGTACAAGTGGATCTAGTAGTAAAACATCTTCGGGTGCAAGTTCTAAGTCTTCTTCAGGTGGTGGTGGTGGAACTACTACAGCAAGTAGCGATTATTTTGTAAATGCAGATGGTAGCACAGAATATCCGTTACAAGAGATTTATAGTAGTAACTTTGCTTCTATGGAAGAACCAAAGGTAGATTCTAATGGTCGTTTTAAGGATCATGTATGGCTAGGTAATAGTGCTTTAGTTAAACATAGGCACAAGGTACAGCTTAATAGCCATGTACACAACATAGAACACACACATAATATAGAGCATACTCATTCTACTCCTAACCATTCACATGATTTAGATTATGGAATTTATGAAGATACTACACCTAATAACGTAAGTGTTATTGTCAATGGTACAACTATTAAGAGTGGTATAAATGGAAGTATAGAGATTGATATTACATCGGCGTTAAAATTAAATCAAGTCAACGAAATAAAAATAACGTCATCTAGAAATGGAAGAATAGTGTGTAACTTATGGACTGCTTCTTTTAATAAGTGGTAAGATTATATATATGTTATGGTATAATTTTCTTGAGGTGATTTTTATATGGATGATAATAATAAAGGGTTAAATAAAGCGATTAATCTTAAATTAGAAATTGAAGCCCCTAAGTATGATTTAATTATGCCAAAAGTGAATTATAATTTATGTTTTAATTCAAATGTTTCTGAGAGGCTTGATGCAATTTTATTAAGTATGAGTAAAGTTTCTGATGTTATGTATGAGAAATTTGTAAAGCCGATGAATGAAATAAGTGATAGGATGGGTGAATTCTTACAAAAACACTCTAATATATTAAAGGATATTGATTTTAATAAAGTATTATTAAATTTATATGGTGTAGAGCTATTGGAGCATGATGAGTTAATTTATAGTTTTGTCGATAATACTATTTTTCCACCTATAAGTTACTTTATTGAAAATGGATATGATAATATAGATATTTCAAGTGGTATAAGTTTAGATAAATGGATATTAGAAGAAGATGTCCATAAGTATTATCTAGATAATATAGAAATGTGGAAGAAGAAATATAACAATGAATCAATAATACATATGTTGGATGAGGTAAAGAGTAATTTAACGAATAACAATTATATGTCAGTATATTTTCTTATGAATACTGTTATAGAATATATGTTAAATGAGCATATTGCTAATATAGATGGAAAAGGGAGATATGACAAGCTAAAAAAAGTTCTGAAGGAAGATATATTCAAACCTATAGATAGAGAGGAAATTTGTGAAAAGTTTATTGATAAGAACTTATATTGTAATACTAGTAAAGCAGAAGAGTTTTCAAGGCATACAACACATGGAGATAAATTAGAATTAATAACACCTAAAGCGATGATGAATATGATATTTTTATATGATTTTTTACAGGATGTAATCTCAGTTTCTGAGGATAGGTAGGGGTAAAATAAAATAGAGACAAGGAGTAAGATAAATAGTCTTGCTCCTTTTTTGTTATAAGGAGGAATAGAAGTGCTATATGAAAAGTGTAAACATCCATTATGTGATACTTTAGTTCCTCAAGGATACAAGTATTGTGGAGAGCATAAAGACTATGATAAGGATAAATATAAAGAGTATAAAAGAGAGAGAAAAGATATAAAAGAACAACGGTTCTATAGTTCCCATGAATGGATAAGGGTAAGAGATTTAGTAAGTGATAAGTTTAATTATATATGTATAAATTGCTTAATTAATAAAGAAGAAATTGTGTTTAAAGATAATGTTCATCACATAGAAGAACTTAAGGAAGATTGGAACAAAAGATTAGATGAAGATAATCTGATTCCATTGTGTAATGAATGCCATAAAAAGGTACATTTAGAGTATCTTAAAGGAGAAAAGTTCAAGATAAAAGAACAATTAAGACTAATTAAATTGAAAGAAAGATATAAGGACAAGTTTGGATGTTAATAACTATTCTTACTTAGTTCTTATTTTTTTGTATAAAAGGTGGGGGACACCGAAAAACGTGAAAATATGGGCGACGAAAGTCCTTGGTCACTCTTAGTTTTTTAAAAATCCCGAAATAAAAATTTTGAAGGGAGGTAATTTAGGTGGCTAGACCATGTAAGGCTATTGGAACACAGTCAAGACATAACACAAAGGCAGAAATACAGGCTAGAGAAGAGATGGAAAACAGTTTAAAGGGTAATGTAGATAATATAAAACCTCCTTCAGAACTAACGAAAGCTCAGAAGAAAATATTTAAAGCGATAGTGAAGGAGTTAGAAGCTAGCAATATCCTTTGTAATTTAGATGTTTATATTCTTACCATTTGTGCGAGAGCAATAGATAGGGTTAATACAATAGAATTAATGATAGATAATAAACCAGAACTATTAGCAGATAGTAAGTTAATGTCTACAAAGGATAAATACCAAAAAGATTTTCTAAGATGCTGTAGTGAATTATCGCTATCTCCACAAAGTAGGGCAAAATTAGGAAACTTAAAGATACAGAGTAAGCAAAACTCTAGTGATCCTATTCTCCAAGTGTTAGGAGGTGCAGACGAAGAAGAATATGAAGAAGAATTTGAAAATTGAGGTACTAGATAGTGCTATTAATTATGCCAATGATGTAGTTGAAGGAAGAGAAATAACTACATGGGAAGTAAAAAAACAATGTGAAATATTCTTAAAAGATTATTATAACAGGCAAAAAGATATTGATTTTGAGTTCTTTTTTAGCAAAAAGAAGTTAAAGAGAATAAATGATTTATTAAAATTAATAAACTTTGCTACTGGGTTTGTAGCAGGAAAACAAGTCTTGGAAAACTTAAGTGGATTCCAGGCTTTTTTTATTGCTAATATTTTTGGATGGAGATATAGGCATAGGAATTATAAATTTAGATATAACGATATTACTTTATTTATAGCAAGAAAAAACGCTAAGACAGCACTAATTGCAATAGTATTTATTTTGTTGATGTTAACGGAGCAGAAGTATAGTGAATTTTATTCAATTTGTTTAACAAAAGAATTATCAGCTGAAATTAAGAAAGGTATGGAACAGATAATAAATGCTAGTCCATTAATTAAAAAATATTTTAAGATAAGCACAAGTAAAACAGGTTCAATCAAATGCATCCTAACGGATTCATTTTTTGAACCTAGAACGAGCGAGAGTGGAAAAAACAACTCTATAAGACCTTCTGCTTTCGTATCTGACGAACATGGTAACTTTAACGAGAATAGCAACTTTAATGCTATGAAATCAGGTCAAAAAAATGTATTGAATCCTTTGGTATTTAGAACTACTACAGCCTATGCTATTAATAATTCCATTATGGAGGAGGATTTAGACTATATTAGAGCGGTTCTAAAGGGAACTATTAAAGATGAAAGACAATTTGCTTTAGTCTACTATGCTGAAGAGGAGCATCTTTGGGATGATATAGGTATTTACCAAGCTAATCCACTTAGAATAGAAGAAAATTATGAAACTATTCGCAAAGACAGGGATATAGCCAAAGTAAAATTATCTACTAAAGAAGAATATCTTACAAAATCCATGAACGTATTTGTTCAAGAGAATAAAAATGAAGCTTACATGGATATTAATTATTGGAAAGAATGTAGGGAAGATAAGATAGACTTTAATGGTAAAGAGGTAGTAGTAGGGGTAGATGGTAGTATTTCTCTAGACCTTACTAGTGTATCTATTATGTATAAAGAAAATGGAGAATATTACTGTATGTCCCATGGGTTTCTACCTTCAGATAATATGAAGGAAAGAGGAGAAAAGATTGACTATTATGATATGCAGAATAGAGGTTATTGCGATATACATGATGGAAGAACTGTTAACTATAACAAAATAGAAGAGTATATAAGAGGAATAGAAGGTAAGTATAACTGCAAAATTAAATTTATAGTTTCCGATCCATTTAACCTAAAGCAAACTATGGACAGTCTAGCAATGGACTATAATGTAATACTATTGAGACAAACTTATACTAATTTAACTGTATCAACTAAAGCATTTAGAGATGCAGTTTACAATAAAGAAGTTCACTATTTAAAAAATGAATTATTAGACTGGAATGTAGCAAATGCAACTTTAAGTATAGGCAAGAGTGGAGATGTAATGTTGGCAAAAGATAAGGCTCTTAAAAATAAGAAGAGAATTGATATGTTAGCTACATTAATATTTTGTATGACTAAGTTATATGAACCACCCAAAATTTATGATCCGATGGAAGAGTTAAAAAGATATAGGAGGTAGTTTCATGATAAAAAAGTTAAAGAATTGGATAAACGATAAGAATAACTTAGCAGAACTATTGTTATTTATAGCAATTGTAATAGTATTTTTTACTACCTTAGCTTTAAATGTATACATAGCTTTTTATATATTAGCAGTAATTTTGATAATCTTATCATTAATTATATTTAGATTTTGCTAAAACTAACCATTAGAAAGGTGGTGAAAAAATGTTATTTAATAAAATAGAAAAAAGAAGCAAGATGACTTACAATGACATGAAAAACTTTACTTGGACTACTGTGTCAGGGTTCCCTTTAAGCAAAAAAGATTATATAAAATGTAGCACATATTTTTCTTGTTTAAAAATACTAAGTGAAAGTATTGCAAAATGTCATTTAGAAATTAAGCAAGATACAGATAAAGGAGAAGTAGTAGCTAAGGAACACTATTTGTATGAATTGCTAAGACTTAGACCGAATGAAAGTATGTCTACGGTAGATTTATTAAAAACACTCGTATTACTGTACAAACATGAAGGTATTGCAGGTATTCTTATAGATAGAGATTATAAGGGTAGTGTACGAGCTTTATATCCTGCAAGGGTTTTAGAGATTATTATAGATAATTTAGGTCTAGTTAAGTCTAATAAAAACAATAAGGTTGCTATAAAGTATCAGGTATGTGGCAAAGAGGGATATTGTTTTGAAAAAGATATGGTATTGCTTAAGGATTTTACTTTAGATGGTGTTAATACATTGGCTACGAAAGACATATTAGATTCTACATATGCGACTTCTATTAAATCAGAAGAATATTTAAACAGCCTATTTGACAGTGGTTTAACTAATAAGTTGGCTATTTCTACAACTTCGGATATTCAAGATAGGAGTAAGTTAGAAGATATAAGGACAACCTTTGATTACTTATTAGGAAGTGATAAAAACGAAAGGATTTTCCCAATACCTGCGGGATTTGATGTAAAACCTTTAAATCTATCATTGTCTGATGCGCAATTTGAACAGCTTAAGAAAATGAGTGTAAAAGAAATCGCAAGTTCCCTAGGTGTTCCTATGAGTAAGTTAGGAGATTTATCTGATACAAATAACAATTCTCTAGAACAAAGTAATATAAGCTTTTTGGTTGATACGTTACAGATAATCTTTGAATCTATAGAACAGGAATCTGATTATAAAATCTTAAATAAAACTCTTAGAGAAGAGGGATATAAGATAAGATTTAATGTAGGCGTAATGCTTAAATGTAGTCCAAAAGAACAATCTGAGATAGTTTCAAGATATATGGATAAGGGAATTTACACAATTAATGATTCTAGAAGACTTTTGGGTTACACAGATATAGAAGGTGGAGATATACCTATGGTAACAAGTGGTTATATGCCATTAGATATAACAAGAGAGTATTACAGCAAAGACTTGAAAGGTGGTGATAAAAATGAATAAAGAAAAAGAGTTGAGAAGCATTGACAACTTCGAGATTAGAGAAATAACAGAAGATAATGAAACTTTAGAATTAGAAGGTTATATTGCTAAGTTTAATACTGAAGTAGAGTTATGGAATGGATTTTTTGAAAAGATAGATAGAAATGCCTTTAAGGATACATTATCAGATGGGCATAATATTTTCTTAGTCTATCATCACGATATGAGTAAGGTTTTAGCATCTACTCGTAATAATACTCTAGTTTTAGAAGCTGATGATATAGGACTTAAGTTTAGAGCAACTATTAATAATAACTTATCATATGCTAAAGATGTTTATGAGTTAGTTAAAAGTGGAGAATGTAGAGGTTGTTCCTTTGGTTTCTACGTTATAGAGGATGATGTGACTTATAATTCCGAAACGGATGAATTACATAGAACTTTGTTAAAGGTAGAGATGTTAGAAGGGACTATAACTCCAATACCCGCATATGAAAACACTAACGTAAGTGCTAGGGCTAAGGAGATTAAGGAAGAAGAGAAAAATAAGATAAATAGATCAAAAGAACTACAAGAGTTAAGAAAATTTGTAGAGTTACAAGAAATTGAGAATGAACTTATTTAATAGGTTCTTTTTTTTATAACCTAAAATATTTAAAGGAGTGATTTTGTAATGAAAATTGAAGAAAGAAGACAACAAATACAAGATTTAACAAAGGAATTAAGAGGTTTAGTTGAAGCAGAAAAAGTAGATGAAGCAAAAGCTAAGAAAGAGGAACTAAGAAAGGCTAAGGATCTTTTAGTTTTAGAAGAAGAACAAGAGCAAGAGGAAATGAGAGATTTATTAAACCAAAAAAGAAATGGAAAGGATGATGAAAATATGGAAAAGAGAGAAGTAAACAAGGAGTTAGAATATAGAGCATTAGTAAAGGCTATGTTAGGAGAAAGATTAACAGAAGAGGAACAAAGACAAATTACCGATGGTAACTTTAACTCTAATACTAGTTCGATAATTCCTAGCGAATTTATTAATAAGGTGCAAGTTATAAGAGATGGATATAAAGCATTAAAGAACTACTGTGATGTTATTCCAGTTACTTCTGATAGTGGTAAGATGCCTGTAACTTTTTTAGATGCTGAATTAGCTGATTTAGAAGAAGATACAGATATGGTTGAAACTATGTTAGCAGTTCCAGAAGTAGATTTTAAGGTAGGAGATAAGGGATTGTTAAAGAAGGTTGGTAACAACATTCTAAAGGATTCCCCTGTTAACTTTATTGACGGGGTACTAGCACAAGAGTTTGCTGTAGCATCTGTAAATAAAGAAAACAAAGAGATTTGTAATGTAGTTAATACTAACTCTAAGACTGTAACAGTTAAAGCAGAAGAAAAGGTAGAAGATGTATTAGCTAAAACTATCTCTAAGGAGATTCCAAGCGTAAGAAATGGACTAGTTATTATAACTAATCCAGAAGGTTATGCTTACTTAGATAATTTAAGAGATGCTAGTGGAAGAAAATCTGATGATATTTCTTATGGAGCAGATGGTACTTTATTCTTTAAGCATAAGGAAGTAATAGAAATGGCAGATAAGACTTTACCTACATTAACAAACTTAAAAACTATGGTGTTTTATGTAGTTAACTTAAAGACTGTACCATTCTTTGATAGACAACAAGTAGAGATAGCTAAGTCTACAGAAGCAGGATTTACAGCTAATAAAACATTAATAAGAGCAATAGAAAGATTTGATGTTAAAGCAAATACTGTAGACAAGATTAAGGCTAAGAAGATAGAAGCTTAGTACATATGGGATAGGGGTAATTCTCCTACCCCTATTTTTATATAGAAAGGAGAAATTAATATGACTAATTATTTTAGAGAATTAACTTTAAATGAAGCAAAAAAACATTTAAGAGTTTATCATGATGAAGATGATGAACTTATAAAAATGTATATAAATATAAGCCAAAGTCTGATGGACGGATTAGTCGGCACTAATTACTATTACAATTCTAAAGATGTTGAAATGTCAAAGTTACTTCAGTTAATGTATGTCGCAGATATGTACGAGAATTCTAATAGTTTTGTTACATCAGATACTCAAAAGAACAAAATGGCTATAAATATATTGCACCTTTTATCTTTAAGTAAACCACAGGAATAAGGAGTGATGTAATAATGGCTTTTGAAGTTAAAATAGGTGAATTAAGACATCCTATTTATTTTGGAAAGATTACAAAAGTTAAAGAAGATGGATTTATAGTAGCAAAAGAATTTGTCAGTGAATTCACTAGTAGAGCTAAGATAAAGCACTTGTATGGCAAGGAGTTTTGGGAAGCTAAATCTATGCAAAAGGAAAAAACTATTAAATTTATAATCCGATATGATTCAAGAATAACATATGATTACAAAATTAGTTTTAATAATACTGTTTATGAGATTGATGATATTAATAATATTGATGAATTAAATAAATGGTTAGAGATTAAGGCTAATGTTTTAATTGGAGATATATAACATGGATAACTTTAAAATAGAAGGATTGGATGAATTAATAGATTTTGTTGAAGGCATGGAAATAAGTGAACAAAAGGAAAGACGAGCCTTAAGAGCAAGTGGAGAAATAATAAAAAAAAGTATGGAAGATTCTATAGTTGAGGATAGTGGATATTCTAAAAAATCTATTAAGCAATCTATAAAGCGATTAGATGATGGATTATATTCCGTTGTGGAAGTTGGTTCTTGGTATTATCCTTTTGAGGAGTATGGTACAAGCCAAAATAAAGCAAACGTAGGTAAGATAGAAAGAAACTTGCAAAATGCTATAGAAGATGCTGTAGAAGAATCTAAAAGAATACTTGGATTTAAGTAAAGGTGGTGAGTAAATGAATATAAAAACCATCTTGGCAAAAGATTTAGAAGATAAAAGAATTATTGATATAGTTGGAGAACATATATATTTTTTACATAAGGACGAAGAAGAAAAATGTGATACATACATCGAGTATGAGGTAATTAGTAATAAAGATTCGGATTTTGCAGGGAATAAAGTAATAGCCAACACATCTACAATTCAAGTTGATATATTTAGTAAAAAAAGTTATATAGTCTTGGAAGAAACCATAAAAGAGGTTTTAAAAGAAAAGGACTATTATTATTTTGATGGAGCAGATCTGTATGAAAAAAATACAGGTCTTTTTCATTGTGCGATGAGATTTAAAAAACAAATATTTATTAAGAAAGGATGATGATTTATGCAATACAGTGTTAAAAATGGATTAGGAAAATGTTATGTAGCTAAAATACAAAGTGAAGGAACTTGGGATACACCAAAGGAACTTGGAGATTTAATTGAGGTATCTATTACTGCGAGTGAGAATACTGCAACTATGCATGCAGGTAATAGAATTATCTTAACTGACTCAGCTTTAGGAGATATAGATGGATCAATCACGCTACCTGCTTTAAACGAAGAGATGGAGTGTTATATTTTTGGACATCAAAAGAGAGAGGGTGGAGGAATAATTAAATCTTCTAAGGATGTAAAACCTTATCTAGCGTTCTTGTTTGAACAAACTTCTAAGAATGATACTACAGGAGAAGAAGTAGTAGATTATGTAACACTTTATAAGGGACAATTTAATTTAGCAGAAAGAAAGGGTAAAACTAAGGAAGGTTCACCTGAATTACAGTCAACAAGCTTAAGCATGAAGTTCTCTACACTAGACAGTGGAGTTTACATGGATATTGTATCAACAGACAGCGAAGGATATAACGAAGAAGCATTTAAGAAAACTTGGGCTAAAACAATTACTGAGCCAACAGTAAAAACAAGTTTACCAGCTTAATTTAATGGATAGGTTAATAGCCTATCCTATTTTTTTATATTAGGAGGTTATTAGCAAAATGTTAGGAGATAAATATAGTTTTAAAATAAATATAGGGGATAAGGAATATGGTTTGTACTTTTCATTTAGTACATTAAAAAATTTATATAACTTGAGTGGTATTAATCCTTTTAAGTATTTAAGTGATTTTATGAATGAAGAAAATGAAGAGGAACTTGATATTAAATTAGGACAAATACTACTTTCGGCATCAAATGGAAGGATATCTATTATAGAAATACAAGAAGATATTATTAGTAATAATGAAGTTAAATATCAAGTATTAAATGATTTGGTTAGATTTATATTAGAGGAATTAAAAGAGGAATTAATATATACCGATGAGAATAATGATGATGAATCGGAAGAATCTGAGGATGATGATGAAAAAGATGATGATTTTGCCTTTGAGAAATGGTGGAATCATTTTTATTATATAGGAACTTGTGTGTTAAGAATGAGTGAAAATAAGTTTTATAAAAGTAGTCCTAGAGAACTAAAAACATTAGAGAAATTATCTAGTAATTACATTAAAAATACGTTGTTAGATACTTATACAACTATTATTAAGGCTCAAAATAGGTCGGAAAGTGATGAAGGAAATAGAGAAGAAAAGAAGATTTATGTTGGTAGGGCTAGGGATTTATTTAAGTAAGAAGGAGTTGATTTAATGAGTAATGATACAAAACGTGTAAATGTTGTATATGGTTTGAAAAGTGATGAATTTACAAAAAACTTAACTGAAATGAAGAAACAGATACAGCTTACAGGATCTGAATTACAGTTAGCAGGTCAAAAGGTTAATACTTATGGTGCTAATCTAGTTAATTTGGGTGAAAAACAAAGTGCTTTAAATACTCAGATTAAAAATGTAACAAATCAGATGAAATTGTATGATGATAGTATAGCTAAAAATACAACTAAATTGAATGAAAATAAAGCTAAACTAGATGAAATTAAAAAACAAAAGAGTGAAATTAATAAACAATATAAAGATGCAGTAAAAGCTTATGGGGAAGAAAGTGAACAAGCTATAACCTTAAAAGCTAAATTGAATGAATTAAATGAAGAATACAAAGAGGCAGATAATAAAATAAAAAATAATATCAAGGCTATAAATAACCATACGAAAGAAGCCAATAAAGCTGAAGCGGAATTAACTAAGCTAAGAGGAGAATTAAATAATGTAAATGAAGCCATTGCAAAAAATAGCAATGGTTTTTTAAATGCATCTAAAGAGTTTGAGAAAGCAGGAAATAAACTTAAATCCTTCGGTGGTTCAATAAGCGATGTAGGTGGCAAATTAATGATGATTTCAGCACCTATGGTAGCTTTAAGTGGATACGCAGTGAAAGCTCAAATAGACTTTGAATCAGCATTTACGGGTGTTAGAAAGACAGTAGATGGAACTGAGAAGCAATTCGCAGAATTAAGAGAAAGTATATTAGAGATGTCAAAAACTATGCCAGAGAGTGCAAGTAGTATAGCAGGAGTAGCAGAAGCAGCAGGACAACTTGGAATAGAAGTAGATAATATTGATGGATTTACTAAGGCTATGGTAATGTTAGGGGATTCCACCAATATGTCTAGTGAACAAGCTTCTACATCATTAGCTAGATTAGCAAATATTACAGGTATGTCACAAAAAGACTTTGATAGATTAGGTAGTGTTATAGTTGCGTTAGGAAATAACCTAGCTACCACAGAATCAGAGATAACAGAGATGGGATTAAGACTAGCGGGAGCAGGTAGTCAAGTAGGATTAACAGAAGCACAAATATTATCTTTTGCAGGTGCTTTAAGTTCGGTGGGTATTGAAGCGGAAGCAGGTGGTAGTGCATTTTCTAAAGTACTAATACAAATGCAACTAGCTGTAGAGAAAGGTGGCAAAAGTCTTAATAATTTTGCTAAAGTCGCAGGTATGTCTTCTAAAGAGTTCCAAAAATCATTTAAGCAAGATGCTACAGGTGCAATTATAGCCTTTATTAAAGGACTTTCTGATTGTGAGTCTAAGGGAATAAGTGCTATTAAGGTTTTAGACGATATGGGAATAAAGGAAGTAAGGTTAAGAGATACCTTACTTAGAGCTTCAGGGGCAAGTGACATATTCACAAAATCTATAGCTTTAGGTAATACAGCGTGGTCAGAAAATACAGCTTTAACTAAAGAAGCAGAGACTAGATATGCTACTACAGCAAGTAAGATAGAAATGCTTAAAAATAGATTTTTTGATTTAGGATTAGAACTCGGAGAAGAGTTAATGCCTTACGTTACAGAATTAATGGATGGGCTAGAAAATCTTATAGATTGGTTTGGAAACTTAGATAGTGATACACAAAAGGCTATTCTTAACTTTGGATTAATGACATTTGCGACAGGTGGCTTATTAAAGGCAGTTGGTGGTGTAAGTAAGGGAATAGGTAGTCTATCTAGTGGAATAGGTGGCTTATTAAGATTTATAGGTAAATATACTACAGCTACAACAGCGAGTGCAACAGCGACTACAGCTATGGCAACGGCAAGTACAAGTGCAAGTGTTGGGGTTACAGGTTTAGGTGCTAAATTAGGAATTATGAGTGGTATAGCATTACCTGTTATTGGAGTATTAGGGGGGTTAGCTGGTGCTTTATATACAGCGCATGAATATACAGATTTATATAGTCAAAGCATTTTAAAGTCAACAGATGAAATGAGTGGAATGGAGATATTTTTAGGTAGATTAACAGGTGCTACTATGTACTCTAAAGAAGAAATGGAGCAATTAGGTCTTAAGTACAAAGAATGGAATAATGATATTTCTCCTGAAACTCAAAAAGAACTAGAAACAATATCTGAAAAGATAAGAGATTTAGGGTTAACAATAAAAGAAGTTAATATAGATGATATGATTTCTGAAGAAGATAGAAATACAGTTGTTTCAGATGTAGATAGACTATGTCAAGATATTGTAGCTAAAATAAGAGAACATGAAACTGAAGCAAATAAGGCTATATCAGATATGTTTAATACAGATGGTGCAATTGATGAACAAGAGAAAAAGATGTTAGAAATAATTAATAAATCTAATGAAGAACAAATAAAGGCAGTAAAAGATAAAACCAATAAGATTAAAGAGATTATATCTACATCTTATAAAGAGCAAAGAGGATTAACAGAACAAGAAGAAGGCGAAATAAATAGATTAAAGCAAGAAATAAGTGATTTAGCATTACAAACAACAGTTAATTCACAAGAGGAATTACTAAAGGCTAAAGCAGAATTTAATGCAAGAGCTATGAATTTAGATGCTGAAGGTGCTAAGGCTTATATGCAGGAGAAGATAAAGCAAAGAGATGAAGAAATAGCTTTAATAAGAGAAAAATATGATACTGCTATAGAAGAATTAAAATTACATTCTGATAGGTTGACAGGTGAAGAAAAAGCACAAGCAGAAGCATTAATAAAATCTAAAGAAGCTGAAAGAGATGCTGAATTAAAAATAGCTAGTGATAAGTACATGGAAAGTAGAAAATTATTAGAAGAACATTATTCAGATATATCTAAAACTATAAATAAATATACAGGCGAAGAGTTAACAAGAGCTGATATTAGAAAACAAGAATCTTTGGATAAAATGAAAGAACAATATAATGGATTAAATGAGATAACTGAGACAGGTCTTTACTCACTATATGATAAAAATAAGAAAACATACAGAGATATAGCTGTGTTAGTAGATGAAAATACTAAAGAAGTTATAGGAGCTTATGATACTCAAAGTGCTAAGGTCGGTGGATACACTAAGGAAATAGCAAATAGTGTTGAAAGTATGGGTGTTGAACATGTAAGAGCAAAGAATATTATTTTAGGTGCTTTAACGCAAATGGGTGGCGCTACAGTTAATGCTAAAGGTGAAATGGTTAATGCATATGGAAATGTTGTAGCTAGTTTAGATGAACTTACAGAGCATACAGATGGTACTAGAACAGGGATTCTTGATTTAAATGGTACTCCTATTAAGATACAAACGAATAAAGACGGGGTTATATCTAACATAGATGAAATAAAGAAGAGTTTAGAAAATATACCAAGAAAAATTAGTGTTACTGTAGGTATGCAAACTGATGTTAGAGTGGCTGGTGGTAACGGATTAAGAGTACAAGCTTATGCAAATGGTGCATCTAATGCTGTTGGTGGTATTGCAAAAGTTAATGAAAATGGATGGGAACTTTTTGATAATATCAGTTCCGTAACTAGAGCATTAAATAATGAAATGGCTTATGTACCACCACATACACAAGTAAAAACACATCTAGCATCTACTTTAGAGATGAAAAGAGAAATAGCAAAAGAAGTGGCTAGAGTTACTAAAGATAACAATGCAAAGAGTATTAATCCTATATTTAATGTAAAAACAGATGTAATAGTAAAAGGAAATATGGATCAAGTATCTTCTAAGAAGTTAAGAGATGAGTTAAATAATAGGGATAAAGAATTAACTAATAAAATATTTAAAGAGTTAAAGCAAGAGATTGAAAAATATTAATGGTGGGTTCAAAACGAACCTGCCTTCTTTTTATTTGCAAAAGGAGGAAATATGAGAAGTAATATATATGTTATAAAGGATAATTATGCACAAATGATAATTGAAAGTAAAAAATATGGTATAAAGAGAGTTAAAATTGATATTGAAGATATAGAGAAATGTAAAAAGTATCAATGGCATTATGCTAATTCAAAAGATGTTCCATATATAGCTACTAGGATAAATGGTAAATATATTAGACTGCATAGGTATATATATGAAAATGTAGATGATGGATTAGTAGTAGACCATATAAATAGAAATCCTTTAGATAATAGAAAAAGTAATTTAAGGTGTGCTACTCCACAAGAAAATGGGTTTAATAAAAGTCTTAGAAAAGACAATAAAACAGGTATTATAGGAGTTGAATATTTACCTAAAAGAAATAGATGGAGGGGTAAAATTAAGTATAACAATACTACAATTCATTTGGGATATTTTAATGATTTCAATAAGGCTGTTATTGCAAGAAGAATAGCTGAAGAATATTTATTTGGTCAATTTAGTCCTAATAAAACTATAAATAATATAGAAGTGAATTTTAAAGAAGAAATTATAAAAAGAATAATTGATAAAATAGCATAATAAATATTGATAATCTGTTAAGAAAGTTATATAATAAAGCCAATAAATATTTTATGATTATGTCAACTGATTATCGTAATTTTGTTACATAATTTAAGTATATTTTGATATAAAAAATTAAGGCTTAAAGTAGGAGCTAAAGCTAGTGATATCAACAAGTTGATGCTATAAATAAGTTATTTGGTTACACTGTTCATAATGAAAAGGGAAAACCTACCAATTCAGAATTTATCGCTATAATAGCTGACAAGTTAAGACTTAAAAATAAAGTAAGCTAATAGCTCTATGACAAGTTTTAAAGGAATATAACCTTTATAATGTCATAGCAATAAATATAAATTTATATGATTAATAAAGACATCAACTAATTGGTTGTTAAAAACTGATTAGAGGTGTCTTTTTTTATTGTCTAGAAAATATAAAAATCTAATTAGTTATAAATTAAGGGGGTTATTACATTTTTATATTAAAAGATATAATCAATGATAATAATTTTATAATTTCCTTATCTTAAGTGCTAAGGGAATAGATATTTATTTTTATGTGACTTAGAGCTTGCCACGGAACGCGAAAAATAAATATCCACTCCGTCTTTTTTAACTAAAAATTTTAAGAAAATCCTAAGATATTGCTAAGATTAATATAAGTTTCCATAAATTAATAATAAGAACTTATTGATAAAGTTAAATAGTAGTTAATTTATGGGAGGTTTATATGAAAAAAATTAAATATATAATATCGATAACACTAGCAATAATACTTATTATAGGAGTTTATATAGCTATAAAAAGACCTGATATTAAATATGGAATTATGACTTTATTTGATAAAAGAGAAAGTATTACATTAGAAGAAGTTGATATTGGAACACAGAAGGTAGATTTATCAGATATAGAAGAAGGAAAATATAATAATATAAAATATACAAATAATATGTGGCTTGTAAATAATGATAATAAGCTAGATTATAATAATAATTTGAACTTGGTAGAATTTAGAGATACAGGTTTTTTAATAAATAGAGAAGTGGTAGAGCCATTAGAATCCTTACTTAAGGCTTCAAAAGAGTATACTGAGGACAAGCTCTTAATTATGTCTACATATAGAGATAAAAACGAACAAGAAGATTTATATAAGGAGGATAGTTCTCTTGCAGCAAAGGTTGGGTATAGTGAGCATGAGACTGGACTGGCTTTAGATTTATACGTACATACACTAGCACAGAAGAACTTTATAAAATCACAAGTAGGTAAGTGGGTTAATAGTAATGCACACAAATATGGTTTTATAATAAGGTATCCTTTTTTAGGAAAGAGCAAGACAGGCTTTAATTATGAACCTTGGCATATAAGATATGTTGGATTGCCTCATTCTAATATTATTTATAATAATAGACTAACCCTAGAAGAATATTACCATCTTTATGAAAAAGATAAGTCATATAAATGTGGTGAATATATAATTTCATATCAATCCTCTCATAATAATTCTTTAGATATTCCAAAAGAGTACAAAAACATAGAGATATCTAAGGATAATAAAGGGGGATACATAATAACTTCAAAGATAAAATAAAAACTTAGTAGAAATATATCACATATTATGTGAATTATACATAATATAAACTATAATTAAAATTTGTTTTTGGAGGATATAAGAATGTACAAAGAAGATTATGAATATAACAATAAACCTGAAGATAAATGTGAAGAAAAGTGTGAAGTTAAGGTAAAAGAGGGTACTACAAAGTGCTATGATAAAGAATATGAAGTGTGTGGAAAAAAAGAAGCTATCGTAAACAAGCATTACCATAACAACCACTTTACAAGATTCAATGATATTATGGTAACTGATTGTCACTTTGTTAAGAATTATGTTGAGGACTGTAACAGAGTTCATCACAAGGTAGAAACAATAGATTTAGGAACTAAGTATTTAGGATGCTCTACTATTGAAGAAAAGAAATGTGAATGGAAAGAACCTAAGTGCCATGAACCTAAGTGTCACGAACCAAAGTGTGAGGAATGCAAAAAAGAATGCAAAAAAGAATGCAAGAACGAATGTAAGAAAGAATCTAAGAAATATATTGATGTATCTGAATGGGAAAAGAAAGATGAAGATTGTGGTCATAGCTACTGGTGTGATTGCAAAGAAGAGAAGAACGAAAAGGATTATGACTGTTGGTGCTAAACAGAAGGATTATTTTGTAGAGGAGAATATCTTCTCCTCTTCTATGAAAATTAAATAACTATAGGCATATGCTCAATTTAATTCTTTGAATTAATTTGAGCTTAATTTATATAAGAAAGGAAATTTCTATGGAGTATGAAGAATTAAAGAAAGAGGATGTAAAAGAGGATTTCTATATAGATATTCAAGGGGAAAAGAAAAATATAAGGGTTAATCATTATCACAATAGATACTATGTAAACAATAATGATATTTTTATTACTGATTATGTAGATGAATGTGGAAAAGTAAAGTATAGAGATATTAAGGTTAAAAAGAATGGATGCACACTTTATAAAGAAGAGTATGTAGGAAGTAAAATAGTATCTGAATAAGAATTTAAGAAAGGGGCCTAGAATAAAATCTAAGCCCTTTTTGTAGTTTATTACATTTTAGTATGAGAATAGTGAATGCTTTTTAGATAATAAGAAGTATTTGTTAATAAAATTTAAAAAAACTATTTCTAATTGTAGAAAATTATAGTAGAATATACGTGAAAACTATATATATTGGCAAATTTAGAGAAATCTAAAGACGCAAAGCTAAAGGAGCTAAGGTTTAATAACTATGCTAGCCAGTTGCTAAAGAAGTATATTCTTTGATTTCATAATAAGTAGTATTTAATAAAATATGAAATTCTATGGCAGCTATCCTTTAGTGGGTAGTTTTTTTATTCTACATTATAACGATTGGAGGAAAATTTGGTGAAAAGAAAGGCTTTAGCTATTTTAATTGCTACTGTAATGGCAACTGAAATTATATCAACTCAAGCAGTATCTGTTTACGCAACAACAAAAAGTAGCAATGTAAGCATGAATAGCAGTTTACAAGGGACATTAGAAGTAAGATTAAAGTTTGATGTGCCATTAAAACTTAGAAAAACAGAAGAAACTAAATTAAATTTAAGTTTAAAATTAGGGGATAAAGAGGTACTTAAGGTTCCTGTTGGAAATAATGCTGAAGAACAGTATGCTGGAAATATAAGCTATAAAACATCAGCATTAGATTATTATTTAGAGGAAACTAATGATAGTGATGTGTATTATTACAATGCTATTATTAACAATCTTCCAAAGGGAAAATATACTTTAGAAATTAATGGGGAAGGTTTTGCTCCAATAGTATTAAAAGAAAAAGTTGAAATAAATGATTATTCAAAGAGAATTTATATAGGAAACGATAGAGATGTTTCTTTAGTAGTGGATGTAGATGGAGATAAGGTTACTACAGAGAAAGATTATAAATCAATTTTAGAGAATATAGGGACAAGCAACCTATTATATGATTTAAACAGAGACGGAGTAGTTGATATTGCAGATTTAGCCATTGTTCATGAAGCTATAAATAAGAACAATGAAGATAAGAAGGAAAGTATATACGATACTTCTGCAATAATTGATCCATCAGAGGTTGTAATCCTTGAAGAGGAAAAGGTTGGTGTAGTTCATGGTGAAGTAAAGGATCTTTTTGAGGATTCTGAGGAAGGAATTACAATTGAGCCAAGTAGTACTCCAGAAGTAGATGAAGATGGTGAAAAAGTAGTTGGAAAATTCTCTATTGAGGTTCCTAAAATAAAGGCAGAAGAAGTAGTTGTTGATGTTAAAGGAATTACAGAAGGTACTATATTAGTTGAAACTGAAGATGGTAGAGTTATTAAGCAAAAGATTAATAATAACGCAAGACTTGCTAGAACAGCTGAAAATCCAGTATCAGATAAGGTAGTAATTAATTTAGAAAAGCAAGTTGCAGTTAAAAAGATTACTATTAAGGTTAATGCTACAGATCCAACTAATAATAATCTTGCTCAAATAGGTAAGGTTGAATTTTTAAATGATGTATATCAAGAAGTTCCAAAGGCAGAAAGTACAGCACCTACAATTTTAGAAGTGGAAACTGATGATGAAACAGTTAAATTAAAATGGTCAGAACAAGTAAATATCGATGGATATGAAGTTTCTTATAAAACTAATACTGGTAAAGATACATCAGAAAAGTTAACTAAGGTTGGAGGAAATTCAATAGAATTATCAGAACTTGAAAACTTTGAAGAGTATGAAATAAGAGTAAGAAGCTACAGTGGTGAGACATGGAAAGGTGAATGGTCAGAAACAGTAAAAGCCACTCCAGCGCCTAAAAAAGCTCCAGATGCTCCAGAAAATATAAATATTGTTGGTGAATACAGACAACTTAGCATATCTTGGAAGAAGATGAAGGGGGCAGAAGGATATAATCTGTTCTATAGAGCTAAGGGAGAAGAGAACTTTAATAAGGTTTCTAACATAACTGGTGTTTCTACTGTATTAACTGGTCTTGAAGATAATGTTACTTATGAGGTTTACTTAACTTCATATAATAGCTTTGGTGAAAGTAGTAAATCAAAAATGTATACAGGAACTACACTTTCTTTAATAGCTCCAGAGATACCAAACTATAAGCTTTTAAATACAGTTAATGAAGTAGGAGAGGTTACTAATCACATTGTAGATGTAACATATCCTAGAGGTGGAATAGATGGTAATGAAGTAACTGATGAAAATAAGTTTGCAATAGTAGATGGAGACTTTACATCTGCATGGGTACATAATGACTGGGATAGTTCAATGTATAGTAAATCAGCTCCAATAGTTGAATTTGATGATACATATGCAATGGATACTATAATGTTTTCTCCAAGATTTGATAAGCATACTAGAGAGTTTTACAATTATGTACTTAGATATTGGGATAATGAAGGAAATGTTCATCAAATAGAAAATGAAGATATAAGGGTAAATAAAAAGGTTAGTAATGGAAAGCCATATTATGTAGTGAAATTACCAGAAGCTATTAAGGCAAAGAAGGTTCAATTAAACTTAAGCGTATATGGTGGAGGAATACTAACAGTTTCAGAAATGAAATTCTATCATTATGATTCTATTGAGGATGATGTAAGAAATTTATTTAAGGATGATTTATTAATAGAATTAAATGATAATGTAACTCATGATAAGATTAATGAACTAAGAGAAAGAGCTAACACTAGTGATGTAGTAAGTGGTGAGTATCATCCAAATCAATCTATTATATTAGATGAGCTTAAACTTGCAGAAGATATACTTAATGATAAAAATATAAGTAAAAATACATTTACAGTAAATCAAAATATAAGCAATAGTGGTAATAATTTAGGGCTTTCAAATGACTATCAAGCTTTAGGATACACAGCAAAAGCTGGGGAAGAAATTGTTGTTTATGTTGGTACAGAAGGAAATGTATTACCTGAACTTGCATTTACTCAACATTATGGAGAAAGTGGAAAGTTTATTAAGACAGTAAAACTTCAAAAGGGTAAGAATGTACTACAAGTGCCTGAGATACATAATTTAGATGTAGAAAAGGGAGGAAGTATATACGTTAGATACCCAAATGGAAACCCTTCTAATAAAGAAATAAAAATAAGAGTAAGTGGAGCTAAGGAAATTCCTCACTTAAATGTTTATGGAGACATAAATGATAGCAGCAAAGAAGGAGAAGTTAAGGAAAGTATCAGAGAATATATAAGAAGCTTAAAGGATTATGTTGATACTATGAAGGATGAGTATCCAAAGTTCTTTGCAAATAAGTCAAATAATAATTACAAATATGATGAAAAGACAAGCATTGTAAATACTACTGATATAGAAACAACTAAGGCTACTTTAAATTTACCTGCTTCAGCTATTTTAAATGGTATAACATCAGGTCTTGCTACAGAAGATGAACAAGTTGATAGACTATATGATAGCCTTCAAGCTCTAGAACAAATAATGGAGTTAATGTATGCTCAAAGAGGTGTAAGTGAAAACCCTGATTTTAATAATGATGGAACTTTAGATGCATCAGAGAAGAAGCATTTACAACCAAGAAGTAGAGTTAATATTAAATATCAAAGAATGTTTGCAGGAGCATTTATGTATGCATCTGGTCACCATGTTGGAATTGAATATGGTTCAGCAAGTGGATTAGTTAATGGAAAGCCATATACATTTAATGAAGATGGAACTGTTAAAGAGTCAGGATCATTATTTGGATGGGGAATTGCCCATGAAATAGGACACGTAACTGAAATGAATGGACTAGGTAAAGCAGAGGTAACTAATAACGTTATTGCATTACTTGCTCAAACATTAGATGATAAAGCACCTTCAAGATTAGAAAATTCAGATAAGTATACAGAAATATATGAAAAGGTAACATCTGAAACAATAGGCTTACCTGGAAATGTATTTACTCAACTAGGAATGTTCTGGCAGTTACATTTAGCTTATGATGAAAATCCAACATCAGTAATGCTTATAACTGATAGAGATAATGATTTAACTAATGATTCCTTCTATGCAAGATTATCTAAAAGAGCTAGAGAAGCTTCTGCAGAGGATTCAAAGTTATCTTATGAACAAAAGATTGTAAGATATGCATCAGATGTAGTTCAAAAAGACTTAACTGATTTCTTTAAGTCATGGGGAATAGTTCCTTCAGAAGAAAATATAGCTTACATGGCTGAAAAGGGATATGAAAAAGAAGGTAGAAAGATTCAATATCTTAATGACAATGGAAGAAGACAAATCCTTGCAGGAGTTCAATCAATGTCAAAGGATACAAGTGTAGAAGCTTTATTATCATATGATGATAGCACTAAGTCAAAGAGTGTAGAATTAACACTTGGAACTAATAAGGACTCAGATAAAATATTAGGATATGAAATTTATAGAAATGGAAAAGTAATAGGCTTTACTACTGATTCTAACTTTACTGATTATGTTTCAGCTAATAATAGAGTATTTACATATGAAGTAGTAGCTTATGATTATCATTTAAATAAAACAGAAAAATTAACTCTTGATCCAATAAAGGTATCACATGATGGAAGTTTAACTAAAAACTTATGGGAAGTTGAAACTAATACATCATCAAGTGAAGATGTTAATGACGAAAATAACACAACAGGACCAGTAGATAACCCAGCTATAAATAAGATTAAAGATAATAAAAATAATACAATCTTTAAGGGTGATAGAACTAATAATCAAGATCCATATGTAATTGTGAATTTAAATGAAGTTCAAAATATTGTTGGATTAAGATATACAGCTGGTATTGAAGATGGAGATTTATCAAATAATACAATTTCAGATTATCAAGTATTTGTAAGTAAGGACAAAGAAAATTGGACTTTAGCTAATAGTGGTAAATTTGATTTAAGTGTAGATAAGAATTCAGAAACTATATACTTTAATGAAGAAGATTCTACAGGTGGTAAACAATTATGGTCATATGAAGCATCATATGTAAAAATTGTTGCTCCAAAGGCTAGTGGAATATCAATAGCAGAACTTGATATTATTGCACCTCCTGGAGATAATGTTGATTTAAAGGAATCTGGTGTAGGTACCCTTTCTGAAGACTTTATTTATGGAAAGAATGAAGGAGATGTTATTCCAAAGGGATCAATTGTATTTACAGGAGAATACAGAGGAAACCCAGCATTTAATGCAGTTCTTTTAAGAGATAAGAAGGATAATGTAATTGAAGGTGAACAAATTCTTCTTGCAGAAGTACCTGAAAATGGACACCTTGGAGAAATAAGTAGTGGAACATGGATATTCTACTTAACTCCAGACAAGCTAAATACATTACCAAAGGAAATAAGAGCTGAATTATATAGAGTAAATGATGCTGAAACTCTAGAAGGTCAAAGATTAGTAAGTGATACTTTATATGTAAATATACCTGAGGTATTACCTGAAATAAAATTTGAAGGTGGAATAATTCCAGAAAACATGAGATAAATAAAGCTTTATATAGGAGGATACTATGAAAAACATAAAAAAAGTAGTTGGGCTTTTTATGTTGTCTGCTATGATGATAGTTATGCCATATAAAATAACTTCTGCATCAGTGGAAACAAATATAAAAAGAGTAGAAGAAAAAGCAAACACTGTAGAAATATCCGTTGATAAAATAAATTATGAAGTTAAATCCTTTAGCATTAGTTTAAAGATAGAAGGAGATGTAACTCTTGATTCTTTAACATGGAGTGATACTTTAAGTGATAAAAGCGTAGTTAAAAATTATAAGTATGATAGTGTAGAAAACGTAGTGGATATCTATGTTACGTCAAGCAAAAACTTAGTTGAATACAGTAATCTTAAGGTGGCATCTATTAAAGTTAAAGGTGAAATGAATGCTAACTATAATATAAATGGTAAGGGCAAATTTAAATTTATCTATTCTGATAAAAATAAAGATGGTGAAATGAATAATTTACCATCAAACAGTAATGAAGAGTTTAAATTTATTAAGGCATCTAATGTACCAGATAATGATAATAATTTAGGGCAAGATGAAGAAAAACCAGGTAATGATAGTAATTCAGGACAAGACGGAGAAAAGCCAGGTAATGATAATAATTTAGGCCAAGGTGAAGAAAAGCCAGAAAATGATTATAATCAGGATAAAGAGGAAAACTCTACTGATAGTAATGAAGAGTCTAATGAATCTTTAGAAAATGGTGATTCAAATGATGATTCTAATAATAAAGAAGATGCATCATCTAATGAAGTAGAAACAAGTGATAATTTATTAAGAAATATTTTTATTGCTTTATTAGTACTTTCAGGTGGAGTTATCTTAATATATAATTTCAAAAAGAGAAAAGCTTAATGTAAAAGAGTAGTCATAGTAATTATGGCTACTCTTTATTCTTTAGAAAAGTGGATAGCTAACATATAATTAAGTATAATGGAAATAAGAAATTATATTAGAAAAGAGGAAGATAAAATGGATATTTCAGAAAAGATTTTAAAAGAAGAAGAAAGATATACAGGAAACTTTTTAAAAGTAGCTAATATAGATGTTGAGTTACCTGACGGAAACCTAGCTAGTAGAGATGTTATTAGACATCCAGGAGCATCTGCAATTTTACCTTTAACTGATGAAGGTGAAATAATTCTAGTTAAACAGTTTAGAACAGCATTAAATAAAGTAATTATTGAAGTGCCAGCAGGAAAGCTAGAAAAAGGTGAAGAACCTATTGTATGTGCAAAAAGAGAATTAGAAGAAGAGACAGGATATAAAGCAAAGGAATTTAAATACTTAGGAAAGATATGTACGGTACCAGGCTTTTGTGATGAAATAATTCATCTATACCTTGCAACTGGAATATATGAAGGAGTTAAGGGTGGAGATGAAGATGAGTTTACAGAAATCATTAAGGTCTCAATTGAAGAAATGAAAGAAATGGTTAAAAAAGGGGAAATAATAGATACAAAATCTATTAATTGTTTATGTCAATATATGCTTCAATGTGAATAGTAAGCAGGTTAGTGTAAAGCTATTATTTTACACTAACCTGTCTTTTATTTTGCTCTAATTATTTTTCTAAGTTTTGTTTTATAAATAACTTTAAATAATCCATATCCAATTAATCCACCTATAGTATTTAATAACAAATCTGATGAGTTAACTGTTCTTAGTGTACCAAGATAAATATTTTCAACAAATTGAATACTTTCAATTGATAGAGAAATTAAGAAGGATATTAATAAAACTTTTTGTATACTTCTTAACTTTTTATTATAGCAACATAGGTAAGCTATTAGGGGTGTAAGTAAAAATATATTGCCTATTATAGCGCGAAGAAAAAACTTAATGCTTGGAATTTCACCATTTATAATTGTAGAGATGTAATCTGAAAGTGGTATCCATACAATATTGTTAAATTCTTCTGTTAAAGACCTTTCTTTTACATGAACAAAAGTAGGGATTATTGTTGAACTTATAAGAATTACTATGTATATAAATAGGAGAGCATTCATAATTTCTTTTCCAATATAATTTTTTTACCTTTCTTTCTGTTAACAACAAGCATAATGCTTCTTATTATTAAGTAGATTATTAAGAGTACCATAATTTCTAAAAAATTAATATTCATAAGTTACCTCCTTAAGGCTTTATAACAAAATTTTACCATAAAAAGTTTTTATAACAATTATTTTATTTACATATTTATGATTAGGTCTTATGCATAAATTTACTTTTTTAATCATATTATAGGGTATACATACTTTAGGAGGAGTAAGAGATGAAGGGTGCTATAGAAAAAATTAATGAAACTTTTAGGGAAAACAAGATTTACTATTTATTAGTCTTATTGTTCTTTTGTGTAGGAATTGTAATAGGAGTTTATTTAGTAAGGTATATGAACGAAGGAGATAAAAATGATTTAGCAAGTTACTTTACTGTCTTTGTTAATGGTATAGGTGAGAGGCCTGTAGACTATGGAGCATTATTATTGGATATAGTTAAAAAGAACTTTATATTAATAATCCCAATAATAGTTCTAGGTTTTACATTCTTTGGAACACCTATAATATTAATATTAGATTTAATAAAAGGATTCACCTTAGGATACACTTTTAGTTTTCTACTTACAACTTTTGAAGGAAAAGGAATCGGACTAGCCTTAGTTTCTACAATTCCACAAAATTTAATTTACATTCCATGTTATGTTGCTTTAAGTGTATTTGCATTATCAATGTCTACAGAAAAATTAAAAGAAAAGTTTTCAAAGAAGTCTATTCCTGTAAATATTAATCTAAATGGTATAGGAAGCTATCTTATTGTTTTATTAGGATTATTTGTTTTAGGAGTTATACTTGAAACTTATGTGTGTCCAAGCATAGTTAAATTTGTGGTTACTAAATTCTATTTATAAAAAGAAAGAAACATAGGAAGAGAAATGAAGGGAAAAAGATTAATTTGTCGAATATATAATATAAATAATGGTGTAGGAGAGAGCAATGATAGAAATTATAAATAATTATAAAGATTATTTGTTACAAAATGATAAAAGTGAGAACACTGTATATGCCTATGTAACTGATGTAAATCTTTATTCTAAGTACCTAGAAAAGAAAGAAATGAATTTGTATACCTCAGATAATGTAGCAATAATGGGTTATATACAACATCTCTTAAACCAAGGTAAATCTGAGCGTTCTATTAATAGAATAGTTATAAGTTTGAGAAGCTTTTATGGCTATTTAAAAAGTAGGTCATTAGTTAATGATATTCCAAAGATAAGTTATAAGAGTAGCAGAACCACAAAGAAATTACCACAAATTTTAACTGTTGATGAAGTAGATAAAATAATAAGGTCTGTTGATAAAGATGGTCCAAAAGGAATTAGAGATAATGCGCTTTTAGAGTTAATGTATGCAACAGGAATGAAGGTATCAGAATTGATATCTGTAAATGTTGAAGATGTAAATTTAGATTTATCATTTGTAAAATGTATAGATAATAAGCATTTTGAAAGGCTTATTCCTATAGGAAGAAGTGCTTGTAGGGCAATTGAAGAATATCTTGCAATAAGGGATCAAGTTGCAGATGCAGGAGTAACAAACCTTTTTGTAAATCTTAATGGCCAAAAGTTAACAAGACAAGGTATATGGAGAATAGTAAAAGAGTATTCCCATAGAGCAGGAATTGATAAGGATGTTAATCTAAATACATTTAGACATTCTTTTGCAGTACACTTACTTCAAAATGGAGCTAATGTTAGGGCAGTGCAAAAGTTACTTGGAAATCAAGTGTTAACTTACATGGATACCTATTATGAAATAATAAATAGTGATAAAATTAATTTAATCTATCGTAATACTCATCCTAGAGCATAATAATTTTATCAATTTTACAAAAGATAAGTATAGAAGAGAAAGGAGTTTTACTTATGAAAAGAGTAGTGCTTATAGTTTTAGATAGTGTTGGAGTAGGAGAGATGCCTGATGCACAAATGTATGGAGATAAAGGAAGTCATACTTTAGACCATACTTTTGAAGCTTGCAACGGACTTAATATACCAAACTTAAAGAAGTTAGGTCTTGGTAATATTGAGGGTGTTAAGGCATTAGGAAAGGAAGAAAGTGTTATTGGTGCCTTTGGAAAGGGTAGTGAGAAATCAATTGGTAAAGATACTGTAACAGGACATTGGGAAATTGGGGGCGTAATTCTTGATAAACCTCTAAATACCTATCCTGATGGTTTCTCAGATAAAATAATAAATGAGTTTAAGGAAAAAGCAAAGATAGATGGGATTTTAGGTAATAAAGTTGCCTCTGGAACTGCAATTATTGAAGAGCTAGGAGAAGAGCATGTAAAGACAGGATATCCAATAATTTATACATCAGCTGATAGTGTATTCCAAATAGCTGCACATGAAGAGGTTGTTGGTTTAGATAACCTTTATAAAATGTGTGAAATAGCAAGAGAAATGTTAGTTGGAGAAGATGTTGTTGGTAGAGTAATTGCTAGACCTTTTGTTGGAGAAGTTGGATCATTTAAAAGAACTTCAAACAGAAGAGATTATGCTTTAGATCCATTTGGTAAGACAGCTTTAGAATATATAAAAGAAAATGGGATGAGTGTAGCTGCTGTTGGAAAAATAGAAGATATATATAATGGAAAAGGTGTTACGGAGGCTGTTCACATAAAGAATAACATGGATGGAGTTGATAAGACTCTAGAATATATGGATAAGATTGATAATGGGTTAATATTCACAAATTTAGTGGATTTTGATATGCTTTATGGTCACAGAAATGATCCAAAAGGATATGGAAAAGCAATAGAGGATTTTGATGGCAGACTTAATGAAATATATTCAAAGCTAAGAGATGAAGATATTTTAATTATTACAGCTGACCATGGGTGTGACCCTACAACAGAAAGTACGGATCATTCTAGAGAGTACATACCAATACTTGTATATGGTAAGCAAGTTAAGGGTGGAACTGAATTAGGAATAAGAGATTCCTTTACTGATATAGGAAAAAGTATTTTGGATTACTTAGGAATAGATAATAATTTAGAAGGTAAATCCTTTATAAATGAGATTATCTAAAGATAGGAGGACTGTGGCATATGAGAATGTATGATGTCATATTGAAAAAAAGAAGAGGAGAAGAACTATCTAAGGAAGAGATAGATTTTTTCATTCAAGGATTTACAAGGGGAGAAATACCTGATTATCAAGCATCTGCCTTACTTATGTCTATTTTCTTTAATAGTATGAATAAGAGAGAAACAGCAGACTTTACAATGTCTATGGTTCACTCTGGAGAAACTTTAAACCTAGATAAAATCCAAGGAATTAAAGTTGATAAGCATTCAACAGGTGGAGTTGGTGATACTACTACTATACTTTTAGCACCTATGGTAGCTTCATGTGGAGTGCCAGTTGCAAAAATGAGTGGTAGAGGACTTGGTCATACAGGTGGAACAATTGATAAACTTGAATCATTTAAAGGATTTTCAGTAGAGCTTTCAGAAGAAAAGTTCATGGAAAATGTAAATGATATAGGAATAGCAGTAATTGGCCAAACAGCTAATTTAGCACCTGCTGACAAGAAACTATATGCCTTAAGAGATGTAACTGCTACAGTTGATAACATGCCTCTTATAGCATCAAGTATAATGAGTAAGAAAATAGCTTCAGGTGCAGATGGAATAGTTCTTGATGTTAAGGTTGGAGATGGAGCATTTATGAAAACTCCAGAGGATGCAAAGGCCTTGGCAGAAGAGATGGTTTCTATAGGTAAAAATGTAGGAAGAAATACAATAGCAGTAATTTCAGATATGGATCAACCATTAGGATACGCTATTGGTAATGCATTAGAAATAAAGGAAGCTATTGATACTTTAAATGGAAATGGTCCTAAAGACTTGCTTGAACTAGCATTAACTTTAGGAAGTAATATGCTTATTTTAGCTAATAAAGTTGAAAGCTTTGAAGAAGGAAAGAAGCTTCTTTTAGAAAATATTAAAAATGGTAAAGCTTTAGAAAAGCTAAAAGAATGTGTTAAGGCACAAGGTGGGGACCCAGCTTATGTTGATAATACAGATCTTTTACCTAAGGCTAAGTATATTATAGAAGTTAAAGCTAATAAGTCTGGAACAATTTCAAAAATTCATGCTGAAGAAATGGGCTTAACTGCAATGGAGTTAGGTGCAGGAAGGGCAACGAAGGAAAGTGTTATAGATTTAGCTGTAGGAATTGTTTTATGCAAGAAAAGAGGAGAAAAGGTATCTGAAGGAGATATCTTATCTAGAGTATACGCTAACGATGAAAACAAAGGTCATAAAGCTGTTGATAAGATACTTAATGATATCCAAATTTCTGATGAATATGAAGAAAAGATTCCATTAATATATGATATAATACGTTAATTTAGTAAACAACTGTCTCGTAGATGATTAAAAACATCTGCGTAGACAGTTTTTATTTTGTTTGAATTTATATAATTCGACAAAGTGTGATATTTTTTTATTACTTGGAAACAATATTCTTGAAGGGAGGAAGATAAATGAATAAGAAAATAATTAAACAAATATCTTTATCATTAATGATTATACTGTCTATTTTATTATTACCTGCAGGAATATTAACAAGTGCTAAGGAAGAAGAGTCAAAAGGTGGAGGAGTAAATAGTATAGAAGCAAAATCATATTTACTTATGGAGCCTATTTCAGGGAAAATCCTGTATGAAAACAACGTAGATGAAAAGTTTGCTCCAGCTTCTGTAACAAAAATTATGACTATGCTTTTAACTATGGAGGCTGTAGATAGTGGCAAAATTAAATTAGATGACAAGGTAACATGTAGTGAAAATGCAAAGAAAATGGGCGGAAGCACAATGTTACTAGATACAGGAGAAGTTAGAACAGTAGAAGAATTATTAAAAGGTGTAGCAATAGCATCTGGTAATGATGCTGCTGTAGCTTTAGCTGAATACCTAGGTGGCACTGAAGAAGATTTCGTAAATATGATGAACAAAAGATGCCAAGAGTTAGGTATGAAAAACACTACATTTAAAAATTGTAATGGACTTACATGTGAAGGGCATCTTTCAACAGCAAGAGATATAGCATTAATGTCTCGTGAATTATTAAAGCATCCAACTATATTAAAATATTCAGGAACTTATATGGAAACAATCTCAGAAGGAAGAAAATCTCCAATTGAATTAGTTAACCATAATAAGCTTGTAAGATTTTTTGAAGGTTGTGATGGATTAAAAACTGGATTTACTAATGAAGCTAAGTATTGTATTTCTGCTACTGCAAAAAGAAGTGGAGTAAGAATGTTAGCTGTAATTATGGGAGCACCTACATATAAAATCAGAAATAGAGATGCAGGAATATTAATGAATTATGGATTCTCTAAATATGAAGGGAAGAAGCTTGTATCTAAGGATGAAGATGTAGATAAGGTACAAATGGGTAAACAAACTGATAGATTCTTTATGGCTAAGGCTAAGGATGATCTAGAAGTTGTAGTACCAAAGGGAAATAGCGGCGAATTAGTTAAGAAGGTCGTCATGGATGAAGCTAAGGATGAATACAAAGCAGGAGATATAGTAGGTAAATGTGAAGTATACCTTGGTGAAGAAAAGGTAGGAGAAGTTAAAATTTATTGTGATAGAGATGTTAAGAAGGGTGGAATCTTTGATTCTATCAAGTATAATATAAAGAATATATTTAAGTAATTTAAAGGTGATAGAAGTGTACTTCTATCACCTTTTTAGCTTGTCTAATTAGCTCAAAATTGGTATTATAATATGGTATGACTAAATGTATGAAATAGAAGAGTAAGGTGGAATTTTAATGGAATTACCTAAGATTAAAGTGGCTGACTTTGAAGGGCCCTTTGACTTATTGCTGCATTTAATAAAAAAGAATAAAATGAATATCTATAATGTTGAGATATATAAGGTTACTAATCAATATCTAAGATATTTAGATGAGATGAAGGAAATGGATCTTGAGATAACTTCTGAATTTATAGTGGTTGCTGCAACTTTAATAGAGATAAAATCCAAGACACTTCTCCCTAAGCATAAGGTTGAAGAGGAAGATGAAGAAGATATAGAAAAGAAGTTATTAGAAAAGCTTATTATCTATAAAAAGATTAAAGAGGCAACTGAGTTCTTTAAAGGAAAGTATACAAGCTCTGGTAATATTTATACCAAGAAGCCAGAAGTAATAGAGGAGATTAAAGGACCAGTAGATAATGATGAATTATTAAGAAATGTAACCTTACTTGATTTATATAATATTTATAATAATCTTCTGGAGATATATTTAAATAAGCAAAACAAAGGAAATGTAATACAGAAGAAAATATATGTTGATAAATATAAGATAGAAGATAAATTGGATTATCTTTTTGAAAAGTTAAAAGAAAAAAAGATTACAGAGTTTTCAGACCTAATGATGGAATGTGAATGTAAACTTGAATGTGTTGTTACCTTCTTAGCACTTTTAGAACTTATGAAACAAAGAATGGTAAAAGTATACCAAACAGGAAGTTTTGGAGAAATATTAATTGAAAGGAGTGAAGAAGAGGTTGAATAAATTTGACATAGGACAATTTGAGTTTAAGGAAGTATCAAGAAAAGATACTCAAAAAGGAATAATTGAAGCAATGCTATTTGTAAGTGGAGAACCTCTATCATTAAGAGATATAGCAATTAACCTTGAAGCTACTCCTAAATATGTAGAAGAGTTATTAGAGGAAATGATTAAGGAATATGATGAAATATCAAGAGGAATAAAGCTTATATCTATAAATGGTGCTTATCAATTAGTTACTAAGGCAGAACATAGCGATTACATACAAAAGTTATTAAAGAAAAATAAAAGACAGTCTCTTTCACAGGCTTCATTAGAAAGTCTTGCAATAGTTGCATATAAACAACCTATTACAAGAATAGATATTGATGAAATAAGAGGAGTTAAGTCTGATAGTGCCCTTCAAAAGCTTATAGAGAAGGACTTAATAAAGGAGGTTGGAAGATTAGAAGTTCCAGGTAGACCAATTCTTTATGGTACAACAGAAGAATTTTTAAGACAATTTGGACTACATGATCTTAAAGAGCTTCCATCTCTTGACCTTTATGCTGTAGATGAAGAGGAAGAACTTAAAGAAGAGATTGTTTTAGATAGTGAAGAATAAATAATTAGGGATATTAGAATTATTAATTGTAATTCTAATATCCCTTTAATATTGAGAGGAGAATTATTGGTTATCTAAATGAATTGATTTATCTGTTGATTCAAAATCATCAGGATATAGGTCTACATCAGGTGTTGTATTACTAGAAGATTGTTCATTGCAACTTCCAGACTTCTTAAATAAGTCTTTAACCATATCTATAATTTGTGGTACAGTATCAACAATTCTATCATATGTATTATCTTGTTCTACAGGCATTAATCTAACAGCATTATCCTTTACTACTAGAAAAGCTACAGGTTTAACTGATACTCCAGCACCTGAACCACCACCAAATGGGTAGTCACTGTTAGAGTTTACTTTTGTGTTAGCTTCTCCAAATTCAGAACCACCAGATGCAAATCCAAAGGATACTTTAGAAATTGGAATAATACAGCTACCATCCTTAGTTTCTACAACATCACCTATAACGGTATTTACATCAACCATATCTCTTAAGTTTTCCATAGTACTTTTCATTAAAGTTTCTACTGGATGTTCATTATTCATTGTCTTTTACCTCCTTTTTGGGCACTGACCCTCTTGCTATTAAAAATAACATATATATAATTTGAGCTACTGATAAGAAAATTATACTTTTTATATCAAAATTTACTATAAAATCATCTTTAAATTGAGGAGTAATAGGAAATTTAAATTTTTTTGATTTAAAAAGCACATTTATTACTCTAAGTATTAAAGGCATTGTTGCAGAGATAGCTCCGTATGATATGGCAGTTTTAGCTGCATCATTTAAGGAGTATGAAAGAGAGCCTTCAAGTCTTAGAGTTGGCTTAAATTTATTCCTATCTAAAGCCTTAATTATTTTCTTGGGATCAAAAGATCTTATGAAAAAGAAATTTGAAGTCTTTTTCTTTTTAGTTTCATATACTTTTTTTTGATGGATTTTCTTCTTATTATTTTCTACCCCATTTTTAGTGCGTTTTTTCAAAATTGTAAACTTATATAACTTTATATAATAATTTTCTTTGCTGTAGCAAATACTAAGTTTAATAGGAATAGGGAGCAATAAAATAAGAAGGATAATAATTAGGAAAATCTTCATAGTACTCCTCCAAACATATAACATTTATATTATTGCCTAATTAATCCAAAATAAACTTCTTATTTTTTTATGGTAAGAGGTTTATTTTTTAGTTATTTAGACAAACTACACTTAGAAAAGAGAATTAGAGGGTGGTTTTGATGAAACTTTATGCGAGAAAATTATCAATATTATTAAGTACAGTATTATTAAGTTCTTTATTCATGCAAGTGAATGTATTTGCATCTACAAAGGACAACTTTAGAGTAAGTGCAAGAAATGCAATTGCTATGGACAGGGAAAGTAAACAAATCCTATTTAATCAAAATGGATATGAATTAGTACCAATGGCAAGTACAACTAAAATATTAACTGCTTTAATTACCATAGAAAGAGGAAACTTAGATGAAAAGTTTACTGTAAGTAAAAATGCAGCTTCTATAAGAGGCTCTAAGGTTGGTTATAAAGCAGGAGAGGAAATTGCTATAAAAGAATTATTATTTGGATTAATGTATAGGTCAGGTAATGATGCAGCAATTACCTTAGCTGAAGGAATTGGTGGATCAGTTGAAGGCTTTGCAGAAATTATGAATCATTATGCAAAGAGTTTAGGTTTACTTGATTCCCATTTTGAATCTCCTCATGGCTTAGATTCAAGTGGCCACTATTCATCTGCATATGATTTAGCTGTTTTAACTGCTAAGGGTATGGAGTATGATATGTTTAGAGAAGTGGTTGGAACAAAGGAAATAAGAAAAGATACTTATGGCTTTTCAAGAGACTACAATAATATAAATAAAATCCTTTGGAAAATCCCGGGAGCTAATGGGGTTAAGACTGGATATACTGGTCAAGCTGGAAAGTGTCTTGTATCATCAGTTAATCATGATGGGAGAGATATAATTATAGTAGTTTTAAATTGTCCTGATAGATGGAATCAAACTGATAAGATTTATAAGCATGTTGCTGAAAAGATGGCTTTTCAAAGTGAGAATATGAAAGAAGTGGTAATGACAGAATAGGATAAAGTTGGTTTGCCATTATTAGTTTTTTTTGATAATCTAAAAGTGAATAAAAATTAAAGGAGTAATGTTATGGATAAAAAGAAAATTTTAAGCACTGTTGATCATACTTTGTTATCCCAAACAGCTACATGGGAAGATATTAAGAGAATTTGTGATGAAGGAATGAAGTATGAAGTTGCTTCAATTTGTATTCCTCCATCTTATATAAGAGAAGCGAAAAATTATGTAGGAGATAAATTAGCTCTTTGTACAGTAATAGGATTTCCTAATGGATATATGACAAAAGCTACAAAAATCTATGAAACAATGGATGCTATTGCAAATGGTGCAGATGAGATAGATATGGTTATAAACTTAGGTCATGTAAAGGATAAGAAGTATGACCTAATTGAGGAAGAAATAAGCGAAATAAAGAAGGCTTGTGGTTCTAAAATACTTAAGGTTATAATAGAAACTTGCTTCTTAACTGAAGAAGAAAAGATTAATATGTGTAAGGTTGTAACAAATGCAGGGGCAGACTTTATTAAAACTTCAACTGGATTTGGAACAGGTGGAGCAACTAGAGAAGACATAGAACTTTTCGTTAAGCATGTTGGACCAAATGTAAAGATTAAAGCAGCTGGAGGAGTAAGAGATTTAGCTACTGCAGAAGATTTTATTAACCTTGGTGTTTCAAGACTTGGAACAAGTTCAATTATTAAGATAATTAACAAAGAAGAAGTAACAGGATATTAATAATAAAGAGCTGTTTTAATTAACAGCTCTTTTACTTATGCTTTTAACAAAGTTTTGTATTAAATATATTATCTAAATTAAGTTTAGTTACTTTATTCTTGATTTCTTTTATATTAAGTGTATATAGTCCTAATTCTTGCATTCTCTTAAAGTAGCCAGCACCTGCAAAAGTATATCTTACCTTTCTTCCATCTCTAGTTTTAGATTGTTCATTTTCATATGAAATTATATCTCCAATGGCAATTGAACTTGGAAGAATAAGAAGTGGTAATCCAAGTGCTAGCCTTACTGCATTGTGACCAGCTAGAGTTCCTGTACATATAGCTTCGGTATGTCCAACAAAAAGACCACTTTTTTCTCCAGCGCAGAATAAATTATCTACTCCTTGAACCTTCATGTCATTAGTTCTAGGAGCAACAGATAGATATCTCATTGAGTTACCTTTACTTCCTGCATATGGATCTACATACTTAGCATGTTCTAGTCCTGGTATCTTTCTTAATTTTTCTAAAGGATAATAGGTTGTCATTAATTTAGCATGTCCAGTATCTAAAAGTACTACATTTTCAGCAAATTCTTTTAAGGCGTATTGTTGACAAACCTTTGTATCTAATTTACCATAGTTAACATCTTCAGTAGGAACCTTTAAAACAACAACACCTTTTTCATTTAATTCTTTATTAATTTCATCAGAAAGACTTTCTTTTGCTAATTTACAAGAACCTGACATAGCACCTAAAGCATCTTCAGCTCTTTCTCCTTGTATATCAGGAACACCACATCTTTCACTTATTGAAATTCTAGGTCCAAATGAAGGGCATCTTAAAATACACATTGAACATCCATTTCCATATCTTAAGCAGTTTCCCATAGGGCCTGTAGTTCCTGTTGTTTCAATAAAAATATCCCCGTCCACAAAGCTATCATCAGCTAAGTATAAACCTTTTATCTTATGTCCATCGAATTCAACATCTCTAACTCTTTTCTCCATGTGAATTGTTATTCCTAAGGATTTGATATGATCTCTTACAGCACCTTCAATTCTATTGACGTCATAAAGGTTGGCATGTTTATGCCCTGGAAAATCTATGCCCTTGTGTCTTGAGTTTGCATCGGTAATATTGATTAAATCTCCGCCACCTAAAGCAATAAGTTCTTCAGATGCAGTATATCTTCCGTTATTTCTCATTATGCCGCCAACATTTCCAAGTCCAAGTAATAAATCTGTTTTTTCATATATATGAACTTCTGCTCCTGCTTTTTTTGCACTAATAGCAGCTGCACATCCTGCCCAGCCACCGCCAATAATGATAATCTTCATATAAACCTTCTCCCCTCAAAAATATTTCTTGGATCTGATTGTAATTTACAGAACCTCTTAACTCTATGTCCTGAAAATCTAGCAGTACAAGCACCACAGATTCCTTCACCACAACACATCTTAAAATTATTACAGCATGAAAGTGTAATATCAGCTCTATCAAGTTCATCTAAATATTCAATCACTGAATAAGTTAAAATATCTGCACCAGCTAAGTGAATATGACTTATATTCTTATCTTGGATAGATTGGGAAATGATAAATTTACCTTCATCTGATAATTTACCTTTATTAAGTAAGCTGGTTTCTTTAGGAAATATATTAAACTTATCTAAATATTCACTAGCAAAAATATCTTTGAAAGGAGCTTTATCAATAAAGACATCAACTTCATTATTTGAGGTTACAAGCTTTCTTATGACAGGCATCATTGGCGCCATTCCAATACCCCTTGCTAAAACTAAGCAATTTTGTTCTTTCTGTTTTAAGATATTATCTAAACCAAAAACTCCATTCCAATAAGGTCCTCTAATTACTATTTCTTGTCCAACTTTTGTTTCTTTTATTTTCTTTGTTTTAATTCCTCTGACTTCAATTACAATTGTAATAATATCTGTTTCTACATTGGATTCCATAATGGATATTGGAACATCGAAGAAATTGTTCTCATCTGTCCTAATAAAAATATAGCTACCAGGTTTAACTAGATCTATTGCTAGTTTATGAGGTGCTATAAATTTAATCATAATTACTCCTTCATCGATTTCTTCTGCAAATGTCACTTCACAATTGTATGTTTTTCTTCCTTCTTTAGCCTTCATTCCATTATTAAAAAGTTCTTGATAAACACAGACACCTTTCCAATTTACACAGTCACAAAAGCATTCGCCTTGAAGTTGTGAACACATAATACATTCCCCTGACTCTGCCAGATGACAAGGGCAATATTCAGTGCCACAATCTATACAGTCCATTCTTTCTTTTATCATTAAGCACTCCTTTTATAAAGAAAATTACTTCTTATACTAAGGTATTTTCTGTGGAATATTTTGTGACACTGTTAATGTTTAATTCATAAAAGTAGAACAAAGTTAATTTTATTAAGTGATTATGTTTTTAATAGAAGAGGGTAGAAGGAGAAGGACTTTGGAATTTTAATGAAGTTAATATAATGAAGTTGTATTTGATAAAAATAAAATAGAAGTAGATAGTTGCAAGACTATGAATCGTATTGAAACTGAAAGTTATATATTATCATCTATAAGTATAGTTGGAAAATTTATAGATGATAACGTAGTATCGGAAAAAGTTACAATTGAATTAAACAATGGTGATAAGTTGGAAATTAACTATGGGAAGTTAGTAAATGAACTACTTGAATTTAATAGCCTTAATGATGGTAAGGAAGAATTAGATTTACCAAATTCAATAGTAACATCAAAAGGCGATAATTCAACCTACGGTATTGTAAATTTATCAGAATATGAAATTATAGCAGAAGAATTATTTGTTAATGATAAATTTTTTACTATGAATAGTAATTTTTCTAAAATAAAAGTTAAGCCTTCTTCAGAAGAAGATTTAAGTACAATATGGGCATTAAGTGTTGAGCCTTTAGATAAAGAATTTGTTAATTATTATTATAAACCTATATTAAAGTATAGCATTAATGGAGAAAATAAATATTTCTCGCCACCTATAGGAACTAAACAAGGATTATATTTTATGGATATATCAGATAATGTTTTAGAAGAAGCTGTATTGAATTAATAAGTTCTAAGTGGTTTTATAAATACAGAGAAACCCACCTGTTTTACAGGTGGGTCTAATTATTTAATAAGTAGTTCATTTATACAAAGGGCAGAAGCAGCTAAAGCACCAGTGTAATTATAATAGTTCTTAAGTATAACATCTTTATTATTCTGTAATCCTAGTAAATTTAATTCTTTATCTAAGTATTCTTTTAATAAATTTGATAATAAAGGTTCTTTAAATAACTCTCCATGAATAATAATTTTATTTGAATCAATCATCATATATAAATTATTAAGTGTAATTGCAAGATATTTAATTGCAGAATGAAGTATATGTATTATCCCTTCATCACCTAATAGATAAGCTTTTAATATAGTATCTATTGTTATCTTATCTTTTTCACTAACCAATTGTCTCAGATATGTACTTTCTGAGTTGTCAAAAATAATCTGAGCTTTTTTTATTATCCAAGCTTCACTTGCATAAGTTTGAAGACAGCCTCTCTTACCGCATTCACATAGTTCTCCATCAGGATGAACAACTATATGCCCGATTTCTCCAACAAGATAATTATTTTTAGCATATAGTTCACCATTATACATGTATGAACAAAACATTCCTCTACCTACATGGAAAAATATGAAATTATCATCATTACCATTATTAAATAGTAATCTTTCTGCTAAAGTCATGCATTTAACGTTATTTTCAAAAAATATTGGTAGTTGAATATTATCTAGTAAGATTTTAATATTAAAGTTTTTCCAAAATGGATTATTAGTAATAATGGATTTACTTTCATCGTTGAAGTGACCTGGAATTGCTATTCCAATCCCTTTTGGGCTATATTCTGTGCAAGATTCTATGAATTCTTGTAATTTATTAATGTAAAAATATTCGCTTAAAGTGTTGTTTAAATCATAATGGCTTAATACAAAGGAATTTTCTTTGATAATTTTACCAGTATTGTCTGTTAGACAGAAAGATATATATTTTTGAGATAATTCACTTCCTATATAAAAACTATGATTAGGAGAAATGTCTAGTAGTATTTTTTTTCTCCCAGATTTACTCTGTTCAGGAATAGCTTCTCCGATTTCGTGAATAAGCTTTTGATTGATCATTTCTCCAGTAATTTCGCTAACAGTTGCAGGAGTTATGTTAGTTTCTTTTGAAATATCTATTCTAGATATAGGTCCTTTAGAATAAATCTTATCTAAAATTTTAAATCTTATGTTTCTTTGTGTTTTAGTAATTTTCATAATTGTCTTCCTTTCAATATTAATATTCCTATTAATATAAGTATATATTAATTA